>MDTD01027826.1_pt1 | contig 70903 bp, 82 predicted proteins | sample 811221 | NCBI WGS metagenome assembly MDTD01 (sample SAMN05326646, study PRJNA326480) | marine metagenome | isolation source: seawater | place: Pacific Ocean: South West | collected 2011 | reverse complement strand
TCTTAAGTCGCTCCCCTTTGACCAGACTCGGGAACCCTGGTTGGTCAGAATACTATAACGAATGATACTTTTTCATCCGAGTTGATTAAGTCAACTAAACTATGCCCACCGTGGGACTCGAACCCACGACCACAAGATTAAAAGTCTTGCGCTCTACCAACTGAGCTAGATAGGCAAATGTGGAGATGAGAGGTATCGATCCTCCTACCTTTCGCATGCTAAGCGAACGCTCTACCAATTGAGCTACATCCCCTAATTCCCACACCGGGACTCGAACCCGGGTCGGCTGGGTGAAAACCAGCTATCCTAACCATCTAGACTATATGGGAAGTGGTAGCGGTGGGATTTGAACCCACGAAGCATAATGCAAACGATCTTGAGTCGTTCCCCTTTGACCAGGCTCGGGAACACTACCTTTATACTACACTATCTCACCACAAACCAAGTTTCAAATTTTGATACAAATTGATTATTTTAACAATTTAAATAAAAAAAAATGAATGTACGACATCGGCAGGGTTCGAACCTGCGCGGGTAAAACCCAATAGATTTCAAGTCTATCTCCTTAACCACTCGGACACGATGTCATATTTATTACAATATACTATAGAATTATTTTTTTAAATAGTTTCAACCGTATTATTTATGATTTTGCTAATATAACAAGTACAATTGAAATTATTCCAAGAAAATAGATTCCTGTATTAGGGCTAGGATAATTATTTTCATAAAGATGGATCATCCGTGGAATCGATGGACAATTATGAACTTCATTATTAACAATATGAATAGGATTAATTAGATTTGTATAGGTGTGATTTTCTCTTTTTGACTGATCTCTTGAATAATCAATTGTACAGCATTTTACTTCTGAACAATTTGCAGGATTATAATAATCATCATAATATTCATTGTATTTATCCGATAAATATTTCAAAGACGGACAATTACTTCCTTGAAAATCTCGTTTATGTATTGAATTTGGATTAATTTCATACTTATGATTCTTAGAATAGATAAGACAACATCCATACCTTTCATTCTTACAAGTCCGTGGATGATAAGCAAATGAACCATGAGGCCACGCTCCTCCAACTCTAGATGTCAAATGGTTGGGTGAAAGAGTAACTGTATTATTTCCGTACGGGGTTTCTGGAATGGGTGGATCTGCGAATAAAATTACACAAATACATTCAACTATTCCAATCGCAACTATGATCGCAATTATCAAACAAAGGTGAATTTGTGGATTATTGCCTTTTTTAGATTCTGTTAATTGCTTTTTCCTCGGAGATTGTATTCCTGCACGATCCCTTTGTTCAATATCATTTTCTTCTCCAAAATAATTATCATTTGTTATTTGGGAATTGCACGCAACTTCATGGTATTGCATGTTAAATTTCAATTGGATTTGAATAATCTTTCACTATTTGAAATCAAATTTGATGTTTTCAATTAACAAAATAAAAATAAAATACTCTGTAGAAATCTTAATGAAGGCAAAATTCATCTTCGTATCTCTTGTATGGCTTACATTAATGATTACGACAATTTTCATTATCCACAATGTAATTGATTTAAAAAATAATAAAGAATACAATGCACTCGATGAAAGATTACAAGAAAAATGTTATCACACAGAACATGGTTGTTGTAGTATTACCGATTATTGTAATGTAAATGGAGAAAGGTTTGTAGATCCTCAAAATATATATTACCTTAATATTCCTAAAAATGATGTAGGGGGGAGTAATTGTCCGAATTTTAATGATATACTCCATGTTTATATTGAATTGAGAAGTGAATCCCTTTGGTGGTATGGGAGGTGTAAGTACAACCCTAAATGTGAAAAGAAACCATTGAACCAAACAATTGATATTAGTTATCTTCCCATTATGAAAGTTGATTTATATGGAAGTAATTGTCCAGGTAATAATATTGGTAGTTTTATTTCTGTTTATGAAAAAAATCTTCATTATCAAATAAATTCAATTTATCTTAAAATTACGATTGTAAAGTTTATCCTTGTAATTGACGTAATAACCTTTATATATATGATATACAATATAAAATCTTGTAATAAAGAGAATAATTTTGATAGATTAGAAGATAAAGAAAGTGTTGTTCGTCCATAGTTAATAAATTGTACAAATTTGATTGAATGAATAAATTTTTTTATTAATCATAATAATGATAAAATTAATTTGTATTTTATCTAAACTATTGAAAGGTAATCAAGATTGTATTGAAATCATTTATAACAAAAAGAAATTAATTGAAAAGAATGAAATATTATTATTTCATTTATTAAATGGCCTTAAAAATATGATGTTGTATAGTTACAGCATTTTTACAATTAATATAAATAATACATATTATTATCATTTAACAGATGGACCTACTTCACCTGTTAAATATATCGAAGAGGTGACGGGGGAAGACAGAATACAAAGTTATCAATTACATCACATCGATGAAAAAATTCATGATGGATTTATAAAATCATTTCAATTAATAAAGATTAAAGATATTTGGAATTATTCATATGAATCTGAATTAGAAAATGATAAAAGATATCATATGAATATAATAATAAGTTCAATAGGAAAAAAAGGATTAATTAAAGTCAGAGAGTTTAGTGACTATGGAGTAACCGATGGACCATATTATTTCAGGGAAGCTAAGTTAAAAGAAAAAATAAATGCAATAAAGTATATAATAAAAAAACACGGTATCTTTTATCTTGATTTGGTACAAATGGAATATGATATTAATGGCCTTTATACAGCAATAATATTACGAAGTGATGGTTCTGTTGAATCAATATTGGGAGGATGAGGCGAATCTATTTGAACGTTTGAGAAGAATATTTGGTGGAGGTGGAACATTATTATTTTTAAGGTTTGTAACCATACATTGTTTGTACCTTTCCACGCTAAGTTTATCGCTAAAATCAAGGTATTCTACACAAATACAGAAGAATTTTGAACAGGGCATAATATCTGCATTTTTAAGAGGAAACTTAATTCTCTGAATAAATTGAGACATCTTTGTATCTGATTATATTGTACTATATTTAATTATTTGAGTTAAATATTGATTCAAATTTACTTATTTTTTTTTGGTTTTTTAATAAATGGAATTTTAATAGGAGTATTCGTTTTTTGTGTTATTTGTTTCTTCCTTTTAATTTTGGGAGGAGAATCTTCTTTTTCTTCCTTTTCTGGAATTTTCCTTTTTACTAAGACATCATAATATTCTGGATATTCCTTGATTAACAGATCAAAATAACGGTCTTCTAAAAGATTGATTTCATATTCATTATATGGGACTCGTTTGATAAGTTGATAAGCACCTTTAAGGTAATTAACATTCGATTTTGAGAAATCTAAAATTAGCCATAGATGGGTAGGAGGGGGTGGACTGATCATCTTTTGAGACATAATATACTTAATATTAACATTAATTAAAATATATATCAAATTTATATGTTTGTAGTCAAAGGAATATATAATAATCTTCCAAATTATCCATTTGGAAAGGAATCACGTGAAATAGTTGAAATAGTGAATGATAATAGTAGTGATGGTAGTGATAGTATTGAAAGACTACATAGTATTAAAAATACTGTTGAGGATAATATATCAATTGAGAAGGATAGTTTAATTTTAAAAATAAATTCAGAATTAGAAAAATCAAAAGAAAATTATGGTGAAAAAATTAATCATCTAACACACGAAGATAAAAAAGTAATAGTACATTTACAACGTGCATTAATTGAAACATTTACTGGTGCGAATTTCATGGTAAAGAAAGTGATAAATAAAAATTTGATTGATTTGAACGACCGTACAGATCTAGAAGAACAGTATCAACATTTAGAAGAGTTAAATAATATTTGCAGTAATATATATGGTAAATACCGAAGAAAACAATATCGAGGAAAAAATAAACCATAATATTTCTGAAGAAGAAGATGAAAAAATAGATGAAGTAATAGAGGAAAATATAGAAGAAACCATCGATGAAAATATTGTTACTAATAATGATGAATCTGAAAATTTAATTCAGAAAATTAGTAATATTCATAAAGAAAGCATTTTAATTAAAGATCGTTTTATGAATCGACATAAAGAAAATGAAAATTATCAAAATGATAAACGAAAAATGAATATTACTTATGAAAAAGATTTTAAAAATCATCTTCAAAAAAAATTAAATAAATTGGATAATCGTTTAAACATTTTACAAATGAAATATAATAATTATAAAAAATGGTATGATCGTTTTAATATTATCATTATTATCATATCATCCTTACTTTCTATTTTTGAAGCATTAAGAAATCAAATCGATGATCAAATAACCGAAGATACACCTTTTTATTTTATTTTTAATATGACACCAATAACAATTAGTAGTACGATTACATGTACTGCTGCAATTATTAAATTTAAAAAATATCAAGAGAAAATGGAGAATATGCAATTTACAAGAGAAAAAGTTCTTTTGGCTGTATCACGGTTAAAACATGTACAGGAATCTTTATGGTTTAGTGACCATACCCAGTTTGATACAATTAAAAAGAAATATATCGATGATGTTTATAATATTTACAATGAAAGTAATTCAGAATTAGGGAGGCATATTAAGTTTAATGATCACCATAAATTTTTTAAAATGTATAAAAAACCACCTGAACCTGAAGAGAAAAAACCAAAAAATTTATTAAATATAATTTAAATTATTTCTTTTTAATCTTCTTTAAAATAATTGGGGCGATAATTATCATAATAAATAATGTTATCAATAACCATGTTATAATAAATACAAGGAAAACATTTATAATATCAACTTTATCATCTAAATCTTCACCTCTTTTTGTATAATGATTTACTTTATTATATACCCAAGGATAATAATAAGTATACAATAACGACGGGATTATTAAACTTAATAAAACGGATACTAATTTTTGAGTTTTCATTTACTATTGAATATATTTTTTTAAAATATTGATGATTATAAAATGAAAATAGTTTCTTTTTTTATGTTATTATCAGAAGCTTTGTCTTTATCTTTAAATTCAACAATTATGAATAAATACAATGGATTTATTGATACATATAATAAATCATTTTCATATGATAATTTTGAGATTTTTAAAAAAAATGTGAATTACATTGATACGTTTAATCAACAAAACCATAGTTATGAATTAGAAGTGAATCAATTTGCCGATAATCCCGGGTTTGATTATTCATTAATGAATAATGATGATAAAAAAGAGTACTATGAGTTTAAGGAAGATATAATTGTTCCGCATTCGGTTGATTGGCGTGAAAAAAACGCGGTAACAGACGTTAAAAATCAAGGACATTGTGGTGGATGCTGGGCATTTAGTACGACTGGATCTGTTGAAGGTATTGTTGCAATTAAAACTGGAAATCTTTTAAATATTTCAGAACAACAATTAATTGATTGTTCTTCAAATGAAGGTAATCATGGATGTGAAGGTGGTATAATGCAGAAGGGGTTTGAATATATTATTAACAATAATGGGATATGTTCCGAAGAAGAATATCCTTACCAAGGTATTGATGGTACATGTCAAGACTGTAAAACAATTGTAGAAATAAAAAATTATGGTGATATTTATCCTAATAATGAAAAAATATTAAAACGTGCGGTTGCACAACAACCTGTTTCTGTAGCTATCCAGGCTAATTTAACTTCTTTCCAACTTTATTCAAGGGGAATATATTCTGATCCTGAATGTGGTACTGAATTAGATCATGGTGTATTAATAATTGGTTATGGAACAGATTATGATCTTAATATGGATTATTGGTTGGTTAAAAATTCATGGGGACCTAAATGGGGTGAAAATGGATATATTCGTATTTTGCGTAATTATGAGAATAAATCTGGATTATGTGGGATAGCTATGTTACCAAGCATACCATTACTTTAATTTTTTTATACATATTTAGTATAGATGGACTTTTCTAATTTTTATCATTTACCTGTAAAAGGTGATGGTGCGTGTTTTTTTCATTCAATTGTTGGAATTAATCATTTGAATGAACATTTATTTACAAAAAAAGGTAAAACAATAACTTATAAAATAGAATCAAATCGTTGGGATAAAGAATCAATGAATTTGAGAAAAAAATGTATTCGATGGTTAAAAAATAATTTAGATTATCGAATAAAATCACTTGGTACGACAATTGAAGATGAAATTATGGAAGATTTAAATACAAATGATAACATAAATAAAAAAACATTGGAAGGATACTTTTCATATATGAGTAAAAGAAATGGTTATGCTGGACAAATTGAGATATATGCAATAGCTGAATTATTGCAGAAGAATATACGGACATATATTTCGAAAGGAAACAAATTAAATAATGTTGGATTAGGATATGAAATAAAATCTAAAAGTCTTTTAGATGATATTTATCTTTACCATAATTTAGGAGAAGTAGGTAATGCAGAAGGTATTCATCATTTTGAAATCCTTTATCCAAAGAAAAAAGCAAAAATTGTTTCAAAGGCTGAATATATGAATCAATTTAAAAAGAGTGTTAAAAGTTTGGAAAAGAAAACAAAAAAATTATCATCAAAACGGAAACGTGGGAATAAAATGACTCGTAGAAAACCTCAAAAGAAAACACTGAGAAGAAAGAAAAGAAAATAATTGTAATAATATAATAATATGCCTCGTATTGAAGCATCTACATCGTGGAGAGATTATGAAAATGAAACATTAATACATAATCATAAAATGGCAAAGATATACAAAAAAAGATATCAACGTGCTTCTGATTTTGAAAATTCATTGTATCGTTTTTTTGGATTAATTACAGTCATATCATCAGCTGTTGCATCTACATTAGCATGGGGTATTGGAGGTACAACAGGTTCATTTGAAGGTGATGATATCGATTCCCAGCAACAAATAGTAATAAGTTCAATTACAACTGTTTCTGCTATTTCTGCAGCGATCCAAAATTTTTATAAATTTCAAGAAAATGCAAACACTAACATTACAACTGCAAAAGCATATGCAAAATTACAAAACAAAATAGAATCTGTTGGTAATATTCATCCTGAATATCGTTTAACAAAACCAAATTCATTTTTAAAAAAAATACAAGACCGATTTGATCAGATATCTGATAATCGTATGGAATTATCAAATTTCTTAACAAAACATCTTTATTCAAAAGAAGGCGACGATGAATCATATCTTGAAATGAAACATGACAGATACAATGCATGTCAAGAAGAAGAAAAATTAGATTATGCAAAAAATAATCATTCAAGTATGAATATTCAAGTTGATACAGATGAAAGTGGAGAAGATACACATAACTACTAAAGGTGACGGAGGTTGTAGTGTTTATTTCTCTTAATTGAAACAGAACCTTGATCATTAAATTTTGTATGTGTTCCATCCCATTCAGAACTTACACCCGCTTGATCAATTTTGATAAGAGATTCGGCTACCATTTTTTCTTCGGGTGAAACGTACCATGGTGAATCAGGTGATGTCTCCATCCATTGTTCAAATAGAACATTAATTAGATAATTACGATATTCTGTATCAAGGACAATGGATTTAATGAACTTAACATCTTCAGTAAGTTCCTTCCTTGATTGATAATACTTCATTTTGTTATTTTTTTTGTTATTTATTACTTTGATAATTGTAATTTCAAATTTTATTAAACTGTCCACGGCCATTGAAATTTAAGAAAATTATCATTCGAAAGATTTCTACGAATTGTTTTTGGAGAAACTTCTTTAATTTTCTCAATTGTAGAAAGTTCTTTAATTTTCTCAATTGTAGAAAGTTCTTTAATTTTCTCAATTGTAGAAACTTCTTTTTTATTATTATTGTTATTGTTATTGTTATTGTTATTGTTATTATTATTATTATTATTATTATTGTTATTGTTGATATCTCGAATATCTTTAATAATACGAGTTAAATGTAATGATAATGACATGTTTATAATCTTAATTAGATAATATTTTAATATTTAAATATTAAAATATAATGAATAAATAAATGTTAACTATTCTGAAAATGATTACAATCTTTACTTCATTAAATGGGCTTATTGCAGATATAATGCCTCAAAGACCCCCCGGATCACAACAAGATGAACATGGTTGTGTTCTTGATGGAGGATATCAATGGTGTGAAAGTCTTCAACAATGTCAAAGATTATGGGAAACACCATGTGAGGAAATAATTGATAAAACAACTGATTTTTGTCCTGCATCAAATGTTCAAATGTGTCGCATGGCATGTAATGAACCAATCTGTCCAAGCGGACAATGTGCGATGAGGGTGGGTAATTGTTGTGATTATACGTGTAGTGATACTCAGTTATCTGGAACAAATTGTCCAAATGAATGTCCGCCACCTGCACCATGTCCTATGCCTGAAATTGGTCCAAATTGTAGATATGTTCCTCCAATATCCAATAATTGCGGATGTTCTTCTGGTTGTTGGACAGTTGATTGTTCAACACATAATATTGTTTCTGAAGGAGAAGCGTGTGGTGGATTTATGCCTTACGGAATTGCTGGTGTATGTGGTGATGGATTGGAATGTACTTATACTATGGGTCCAATGATAGCAGATGCTCCTGGAACATGTCAACCGATTTGTCAAACTACACGAGATAGTTGGGGTAATTGTATAGATGATGGATGTTCTACATGGTTCGATGGATGTAATACATGTATCATTAGTGATAATAATCAAGTAGGATGTTCAGAAAAAATGTGCTATGAAAAAGAAGACTCATATTGCATGGATGATGAAGAAAATTCAGCTCAAATACCAAAAAACTGTGTAACATGGTATGATGGTTGTAATACATGTTCTTCACATAATGGACAACTTCAAGGTTGTACAATGATGATGTGTTTTACTCAAAACGAACCATATTGTCAAGTATTTACTAGTGGAGATCTACATTTAGGAGATTTATGTTATCGTTTTTGTGAAGATGGATCGCAAAATATGATTGATAGACAAAATGATTGTCCATTGGGTACAGAATGTTCATCGAAGAATCCATCTGTGATATCATTTGATAGTTGTGGAAACCGAGCCCATACCTGTAATCTTATTGATGGTGAAGGACATTAACATCCGACTTCTTTCTTTTGTTTTTTCTTTTTTTTTGATGTAATTGGTTTCATTTCTGAACATTTCTTATTCTTCTTTTTATTCTTATCCTTCTTTTTATTTTCTATTGTATTCTCTGAATTATTTTTTGAAGATAATGAATTACCCATTTAATATATATAATATGAATAATTTTATATATATTATTTTTTAATCATTTTTAGTGATAGTTGAAAAGATAGGTTGATGATCAGTTACATTTGTAATATCAATGGGGAGAACTTTTACATTTAGTTTAATTTCATTATAATTAATTGGAAGAATATAATCTAAAATATCATTGTTCCATGTTTTAGTATCATTATTTTTTTCAACTCCCATTATTTCATCTGAATGATTATTATTTAAATCTCCCAAAAGGATATATTTTTCAAAAGGAGATTCTTTTTTTAATATTTCTAATTGTTGTTTTGAAACATCTTCTTGATTCGATTGAAGGTGAGATGTTGCAAAATTATATTCACCAATAGTAAAATAAATAATTGAACGAGAACAAAAATAATCTGGAAAAACAAAATTATCCAAGAGTATTTCTTTTTCAATTTTAACATCATATTTTGATAATATGAGAATACCGCTGTCTTCTCCAAGTTTCCATTTTTTATCCATAGTACCAATAAAATAGTAAGGGTATTTTTCTTTTAATTCTTTGATTATTTGTTCTTTATATGAATCTTCAAAAACTTCTTGTAAACAAATAACATCTGATTGAAGGTTTTTTAATTCATGAATAATATTTTCCATTTTTTGGGGGAATAAAAATAAGAATAGTGCTTGGATATTCCAAGAAATAATAGAGGATGGATTATTTTTATGTAGTTCTCCATTGCAATTTGTCTTTTCTATCTTTTTATTTGAACAACATAATCTGTGAAACCTTTTGAAATAACGTAGAAACCTACAACACTTTTTCATTTAATATACAATGTTTATTATTTTTTAGTCTTTAAACAAATATTTAAAAAAGAGAGTAGAATATATATATATAAAATGATTAGAGCGTGTATTTTTGATTTAGGAGGAACGATTGTTGATCGGTATTCAATTACACCATTATTATCATTAAAGAAAATTTTTGAAAACCGAAAAATATATGTGAATAATAAGCTTATATGGAAGGATATGGGGATGAACAAAAAAGAACATATTATGAATATTATTAAGGATGGTTATGTTTTAAATCAATGGACAAAAAGATATAATGATTATCCTGATGATTTTGACATTAAAACATTATTTAATGAATTTAATGAAATTCAATGTAAATATTCCGATGAAATGATTGATATTTTACCGGAAACAAAACAATGTATGGCTTATTTAGATTTTAATTATATTAAAACCGGATGTACTACTGGATTCAACAAAGAAAATATGGAAATTATTAAAAGAAAACTTGAAAGAAACAGTATTTTTTTAGATAGTTATGTATCTTCATCCTGTTTAGATAAACCTTCGCGTCCATTTCCTTTTATGATTGAAAAGAATTTAGAAAACTTAGAAATCTCAGATCCTAAACAAGTTATTAAACTCGACGATACTGAAATCGGTATTAGAGAAGGCAATAATGCCGGATGCATTACAATTGGTGTTGCACGATGGTCAATTAATATGAAAATAATTGATATTGAAGATGCATATGGATATTCTATTTTTGAACTTCAGGAAAAATTAAAAGAAAGTAGACAAATATTGAAAGAATCTGGAGCAGATTATGTTATTGATACATTGGATGAATTACCAAGAATCATTGAAAAAATAAATTATAAATAACTGTATAAATGGGGTGTATTTTTTCCTATTGTATCAGAGAAAAAGAAGAGCACGAAGAAATACTTTTATTTACAAACCGCCATTGTATGAAATGTAATAAAGTATTTACATCGAATGAGTATCATAAACATATCTATCAATGTAATCTTGAAAATAAAATAATAAAATAGTAAAATTAAAGTTTGCAAGCTCTTCCATTTTGACAGTACCATTTATTGAATCCTAAAAATTCAAATGCAAGATGGGTTAGAGAACCAGAAACAAATAATAAAATTTCTAAATTATAGTCTTTTGATTTGAAAGATTGAGTTAAATGATTAACAATAAATCCAATACCAACAATTACTAAACCAACTACAACTGCTTCAATCAATAATACTTGGTCCATCATCTATATTAATATTATCAATATTTTTTTTATAGTAAATAAAATCTTCCATATCTATTTCAATATTACAGGGCGAAAAAATATAAGATTCATTCAAGAAAACTAACATGAAATAAATAATAACAGAAAACAGAGTTGAATGCATAAATAATAGAACATTAACATTCTCAACACCTGTACATTTTTTAACTAAATCAAATGATTCTGGGTGAAAAATAACTAAACAAAGCAAGAATAACATGATTACAAATTTATATCTTACAATCCCTTTATTTACAAGGTAATTATTATATTCTTCTTCATCCATATTGTATTTATATTTATATTTATATACATATTTTAAATTTGATAATTTACATATTTCTAATTAATTAAAAATGCAATTATCTGATCTAGAACAACAAATACTTGAATCGGAAAAAACTAAAAAAGGGTGTAAAAATGTATGTAAAATTTGTTTCATTGTTTTGGTTCTTCTATTAATTGTTATATTTTTAACATCATTGAATGTTTACTATATTCAAATTGATGACAGTTCAACATCGTATATTTAAAAATTAAATAATATTAAATAATAATATTAAATGAAACTGTTATATTTTATAAGACATGGTATGGCGGAACACAATGTCTTATTTAATACAATTGGCAAAAGTGTATTCTATGATGATAAATATCAAGATACACAATTAACTAACAAAGGAGTTGAAGAATCAATTCTATTGGGACAAAAATGGAAAGATATTAATAAAATTCAATTGGTACTATGTTCTCCATTATCAAGGAGCCTTGAAACAGCAAAAAACATATTTACGGGCATAAATGTGAAAATATTAGCACTCGATATATTAAAAGAGTATCCACAGGGTCTTCAAACATGTAATAAAAGAAATGAAAAAAAAATATTAATTCAGAGATATCCAGAAATAGATTTCTCAAATATTGATGAAATTGATACAATGTGGAATGCTACTAGAGAAGAAACTATTGATGAATTAAAAGAAAGGATTCATAAATTAAATGATTTTTTAAAAAAAAGACAAGAAACCGAAATAGCAATTGTTGGGCATAGTTCATTTATTGGACAGTATAAAGATAAAAAAATAGGATTACTTGAAAATGGAGATGAAGAACTTTTACATTGTTATCCTTACAAAGTTGAATTTAAACTGTAAATATCAGAAAGAAATAGTAATGATGTGAAAATAATTTGAATTGTTTCTAAATCTTTTTTTTTAAGATTAAGGAAATAGTATAGAAAATAGATATCTAATATCGAAATTACAATAAATAGAATGTAATTTATATAATATTCAAAGCGATGAATTATATGTAATAGTTGATATAGAATTGAAAAATAATATAACATCATATGATTGTATTCATCTTCAGATTCAAAAGTTGGCATTGCTTAAAAAAAAAAAATAACCATATTTTCAAATTTAAATATTTATTGTTATTATATAAATGATAAGTGAATTACGATTAATAATTTTTACAAGTGCTATTTATTTCATATTAAACTATTTTAAATTATTTAAAATAGTTGATAATGCTATGAAAGGTCAAAATGAATTACTAATTATGGCTGTAAAGGTAATTGGGGTAATAGTACTTTTACATTTCTTTATCCTTTTTTCAAAGAATCATAATATTGTAGAGGGTGTCAATAATACTAATGCTAATAATGCCAATGCCAATACTGCTAATAATGCCAATGCCAATAATGCTAATAATACCAATGCCAATACTAATACTAATAATACCAAAAAGAACAATGCCAATGCTAATGCCAATGCCAATGCCAATGCCAATGCTAAAAAGAACAATACTAATAATGCCAATACTACTAATGCCAATGCCAATGCTAATGCCAATACTACTAATGCCAATGCCAATAATGCCAATACTAATAATGCCAAAAAGAACAATGCTAAAAAGAATAATAGTAATAATGCCAAAAAGAACAATGCTAAAAAGAACAATAGTAATGACAATAGGAATAATTCAGAAAATAAAATATTTGGAGAAGATTTTTTTAAGAAGATAAAAAAATATAGTAATGATAAAGATTGGAATGGATTAAAAGCAGAAATAAAAAAAATTGAAAAATTACAATTAAAAAAATATTCTAATATCGAGCAATGTTTGATATTATCTAAAGATATCAAAAATATGAATGAAAAAGAATTAATAAAACATACAGTTGATTCACTAGAATGTATTTTAGTTAGATTTGTAGATTGTAAAAATAATCCTGATGATATTATATGTGTGATTAAGTATATTGAAGAAAATTTAAAACATATAGATAAAATGGATTATGATGAAAAAGATGTACTTAAATTAATTGAAGAAGAAAAAAAGAGTAATATTGCAATTAATACAATGGAAATGTATGTAAATATTATTGATATAATATTCGAAATAAATAAAGGTACTATTAGCAAAGAAAAAATAAAACTCAAATTGAAAGAATTATTATCAGATAATGAAAACATTAAAAAATTATTACCCAATGAAATAAAAAAAATCAAAATGATTATGAATAAATTATAAGATAATTTTATTTTTTTTATATCTTTTGTTATTTACATATTTAACTAAATAGTTAAATACTTAAAAAATATTATTGTATAGTATACCAAACTAAATGGTTCAATATACTTGCGAAAAATGTGGTAAAGTATTTTCTCAAAAAGGACATTTTAAAAATCATCAAAAAAGAAAGATACCATGTAAACCAATTGAAAATAAAGTGATTGAAGAAAAGATTCAAGAAAAATTACAAGAATTATTTAAAAATGGTGACATTGAAATTAAAAATAAAAATTTGATTTCTAATAATCAAAATAGTAATATTATAATGAATAAAGAATATATTCATTCAAAAGGACAATATTTTACAAAACATGAAACATTGCAAAATTGTGTTATTAATTTTATATTAAATAAACCAAAACTTATTTTAGAACCAAGTATTGGTCGAGGTGATTTAGTTAAGTGTGTATCAGATAAGTTAAATGTTGAATTCTATATGTGTGAAATAGATGAAAATATTCAATTATTGGATGGTATCGATAGAAATAAAGTTATCTATGATGATTTTATGAAAATAAAAATAGACAATAATTTTGATTCAATTGTAGGTAATCCACCCTATGTGAAAACAAAGAAAGGGAATCTATACATTGATTTTATTGAAAAATGTTTTAATTTACTAAATAAAAATGGCGAATTAATATTTATTGTACCTACTGATTTCTTCAAATTAACATCTGCCCATAAATTATTATCTGAAATGGTTGGTGTTGGTAATTTTACACATATATATCATCCAAATAATGAAGGACTTTTTGAAGATGCATCGATTGATGTGATGGTTTTTAGATATTGTAAAGATTTTAGTTCAGAAAAGGTTACATCTTATAATAACGAAACGAAATATTTAATTGAATCATCCGGATTAATTACATTCAGTGATGTTAAAATTAATATGAACGAAAAGTTATCTGATTATTTTGATATAAGTGTCGGACTAGTTTGTGGTCGTGAAAACGTTTATAGAAATGAAGAAATTGGTAATTTAAAATTACTAACAAATAAAAATGAATACACAAAATACATTTATATTGATAAGTTCCCTTGTGAAGATGAAAAAATAAATAAACATTTATTAGAACATAAAGATAATTTAATTAATCGTAAAATTAGAAAATTTAATGAAAATAATTGGTTTGAGTGGGGAGCTCCAAGAAATATTAAAAAAATGAAAAAATATAAAGGTGAAAAATGTATCTATATATTACCATTAACAAGAGATGAAAAGATAGCATTTATTGGAGAAGTAGATTACTTTGGTGGTTTAATTATGATGAGACCTACTAAAGAATGCAATTTACAAAAAGTTGTTGATTATTTAAATAGTGATATTTTTAAGAGTAACTATATGTATTCTGGTAGATTTAAAATAGGACACAGACAATTATCAAATACGTACATTAGCTTATAATATAATTATATTCTCCATTCTTCAGGAATAGATTCTGCTTGATATCTCATGATACTTTCCTTCACACCATTCTCGATGAGAACATTATATGCATCATCACCATTTCTAATGATTGGATCACATTGTTTCTCAAGTTTCCAATTAATTTGAAGAATATTTGAAGGATTAATATTAACAATCCAGTGATTAATTTGTTTTGCTCCGCGGATCATGACAGAACTCGATTTTTTATCAACACAGAGGAACCAATAATCTTTCATCGGATTATCGCAACGATTCTCATCAATTAATTGTTTCATTTTTATTAGATTCATGGAGGAAGGTATCTGATCAAGATTTAGATGAGTCAATGCGAATATAAATCCACCCTTAGACAAGCAATTATCTGATCCTCCAAGAGTAGTTTTAATATTCACTGGATAAATATTACCTTCATTATCTTGAACAAGAATATCACCTAACGCTCTAGCTGGTTGATCAATGATATTTTCTGGGAAATTCTCCATCAATAATCTTTTTATAGTCCCTTCATCCATTAGAGATGCGGCACGTCCTTCTCCTTCAATATTTGCGTGACATTGAATATTTTTACCCTTTAAAAATTCTTGAATTTCTAGGAGCTTAGAAGGTATTGTCATATTTTTAAAACTTCTCTGTTGTGTTGTTCCTGTATGAGTTATGTAAGAATAGATAATAAATGTTGTTTATAACAGTTTAACAACAACTATCAAATTTGCAAAAATAGTTTTACAAATTTGAATTCTTAATCAAAGAATAAGTAAAACAAGTTTAAGAAAAATAATGGAGAATATTCTCAAATCATCAGATAACCTTTGCGTAATTATTCTTCCGGAACAATTTGACGATGACAAAACAACAGAGAAACAAGAAGTTGTATGGGATAAGGATGGTATTATGTTCATTGTTGAAAGAGATGGTACGACTGAAGAAGAATCGTATTATTCTTCGGATGAGAAATCCCCTTTTACAGAAGATAACAATTCTTCTAAAGGAGAATGGTATATCAATAGTTCTGATGAAATGGATACAGATAGTTCCGAAGATGAAATGGATATCGATGAAAAGATAGAATATCATTATTGTGATGATATTGAATAGTATTATGATAAATATAAATGGTGAATCTTACATAGTTTATTTTTTGTAAATTTGAAGTGTTTATTTAATTATTTATTAATAATAATAATATCCATTGAAGGATGTCGAATATTTTTCCAAATTTCTTGGAAGATCCAAAAACAGGAGTCATTGATGAAAGCGTTGAAAAAAGAATAGCCTGTAAGAGATGTATCAAATACGGAATCATTGGACAACCACCTGAAGACAGAAGTACTGGTTCTGAAAATCTTGACGATCACTTAATTACAAGCCCTTGCACAATTTGTGCAATGAAAAATGATGGTTATTGGGGATGGTCCCCCGGAAATCGTGGAAAAGATGAGTTCCGACTACAATCATTTGGTACTTTTCCAGGATCAAGTGGTATTACAGATGTTCTTGGAAGACATGAACCTTCAATTAAAGATGATATGAACTGGGGTGTGGATTTTGCTCTTGAACATCAAATTATCTTGGGATTTGTACAATATGCACTTTACAATCATTTAACTTGGAATGATATCCTTAATCCAAGTGATGAAGTAGACATGGATACTTACTATGATGAAGAATATGATGGTAATTGGTATTGGTGGAAAGTTATTCCACGAAATCTTAAACTTCCGGAACGATTCAAAACATTACTTTTTCAGATGATTGTTGATTATCCTGATGATCAACACGATGGATGTGTTCCAAAAACAATACAGAAAATGGACGAAGAAGGATTAACAGATGAAGTATGGCCCGATTTTATGAAAACATATGTTGAACCTTCGCATGTTTCGTGGATATTTAGGGAAACATTAAACAAGGTTCTTTCTGAACACTGTTTTCTAGCTGTCTCCGAGGAAAATGAAGATAATATTCCATGTATAGGGAATTACTTCCTAAATAATTTCACAATTTATACTGTTCGTCCTGGTGAGGAAAACCTCCACAATACACTTTCTGAGAGAGGATTTATTCAAAGTGATATTGAAAATATTATGAATACAATGTTAATAAGTCCTCATAATGAAGAGCGCCAGTACTTTATTCATGAAATGGAATTGGGGATTGTTGAATATATCAAGATATTTGATCGTGATATTTTCGGAACAAACTTAAAATATGTCACCGATTATGATTGGACACTATCAAATACATGGCTTCAAAGAAGGGATATTTATGAAAATCCAAATACAAATATCCTTGAACATCGTCCGAGACCATTGGGATGGGAAAAAAGATTATGGAACCTTGAAAATGAAAGTATTGATAGATTAACTGATAATGTATACAAAGTGATCGGTTTTGAAGATACATCCTATTGGGAAAATATTCAGAGATTTTCTGGAATAACCTGGGTATCAGAATCTGATTATACAAACGAATATAATTTTAGAGAATATTTAGAAGAAGGTCAAGGAAATATTGAATATGAAGTTTATTTTGACGAAGATGGAGATGAAGAAGAAGAAGAATCAATGAATAAAGAAGAATTTATTGAAAAGTTAAAAAATCTGCAAACATTTGTAGATGAGAATGTAAAAGAGTCTGTACAAGAAGTTGTTTATCTTAATCTTATGGATAAACTATGTGATATATATAATTATGTAAAAAAATAATTAATTTAAAAATAAAATCTTAAAAATAAAGAATACTTATGGAAGAAATAAATCTTGATAAGAACTCAATGCTTATTTTAATTAAAGGAAATACAAAACGCGAAGTATATTATCAAGTATTACCAATTGTTACTTATAGTGGGAGAGAATTATTCCCCTATGAAGATAAATCATTATTTAATCAATTAAATACAAACGAATCTTTTTTTGATGTAATTATTATTGGAAAAATAATAGTAAAACAACAGATTGATTCAATTAAAAACGAAATACTGCAAAAAATAGTATGTGATATAAAATCACACATTTTTGAATATGGTGAATTAATCAATGATAATATTAAAATTAATTTTGATTATAACAATATTATTATCGAGGGATACAATGGTGATATAAAAACAAAATACATATTACAAGAGGATTGTTGGATTGAAAAGACAGAAAATTTTTTGTTTTAAAATGAATATATATAAGGAATGTCATGTTTTTGGGATACATTAATTAATCGATTAAACAAGGAAGATATTTCGAAACTATTACACATAACAGATTATACACCAAAAGTATTTTCAAATGCATTAAAAAATGAAAATAAAAAGATTGAAAATGTACTATGTAATGGTAATACATTAAGTGAAAAAGAAAAAATTGAAAATTTTGATCATATTAAAGAATATGATATTAATACTGTGAAAAATGGATATTTATGTTCAACATGTGATCCATTTTTAATATTATTATGTGAAATATTTCAAATAAAAATAATTCATCATTATGATGGTGTTATAATTAATTATGAGAATCAATTAAAAATAAATAATGAAATAACAATCCATAGCAATAAAGGACATATGTGGTAATGGTTTAAAGAAAAAAGATATAAATATATGAAAAATGTTTTCTTGTTTTAAACGAACATTTTGTTGTTCAAAAAAAGATAAAAAACCATCTGTGTATATATTAAAACTCAAAGATGGGAAGTATTATGTTGGAGAATCATCAGATGTAAATAAACGAGTATGGATGCATCAGAATGATAATGGATCTGCTTGGACTCGAAGATATTCTGTTGAAGAACAAATGAATCCTATTAGTAAAATTAATAATTTTGATGAATTAGCCCAAACATTAGAAATGATGAGAAGATATGGTATTGATAATGTTCGAGGATCAATGTTTACGAAACCATTTCCATTGAATCCTTCCGAAAAGATTATGGCTGCTCAACTTTATTGTGAATTAAATGGTTTATGTCGTAGATGTGGAGGAGCCGGTCATTTTATAGGTGCATGTCCTCCTCAAACAGTTGTTGCCGATTGGGTAAATAATTTTGGTGGTCAACTATCAATTGATGAATTATTAGTTCCAAAGATGAAACGAGAATGTTTAGAATGTAAAAAAGATATAGCTACATTGCCACAAAATTTTAAATATTGTCGTCCATGTTTTATGAAAGTCAATGGTTATAAATAATTTAAGTATAGGATAATAATTAATAATAATTAATGGAAACATTGGGATGTAAACATTATAAAAGAGGGTGTAAATTAGTCGCACCATGTTGCAATGAAATATTTTGGTGCAGACATTGTCATAATGAAGAAAAATATGATATAATTACCGATCCAAAATTATCACATATGTTGGATAGAGAACAGATAAAAGAAATAGTATGTGGTTCTTGTGAAAAAAGACAGCCTATATCAAATGAGTGTATCGAATGTGGATTAAAATTTGGAGAATATTATTGTGAAAAATGTCGTTTTTATGATAATGAAGATAAAGGACAATTTCATTGTGATGGATGTGGGATATGTCGTCAAGGAGGTAAAGAGAACTTTTTTCATTGTGATAAATGTGTTGCATGCTTACCTTTGGCTATTAAAGATAAACATAAATGTTTAAATGAATCATTAAAGGTAAATTGTCCTGTCTGTATGGAGTATTTAATGGACAGTACAAAACCTTCGAGTATTTTGAATTGTGGTCATTCGATACATAGTGAATGTCAGAGGGAATTATTAAAAAGCGGTACAACAAAATGTCCTATATGTAATCATAGTATGTTTAATATGGACGAAAGGTGGAAACAGATGGATATTTTAGTTGAAGAAACAGAGATGCCTGAAATATATCAAGATTGGAAAGTAAAGGTTTTATGTTCTGATTGTCATCAAGAAAGCAGTACTAATTTTCATGTTGTAGGTATGAAATGTTTAAATTGTGGTGGATACAATACGAGAAGAATTGGCAATGAAACTTCGCCAGAATAAAAGTATTTAAATATTTATTTATTAATAAATAATTAATGAATTTTATAGAAAAGATTATCTATTCGTGTAGTTTTTTACTAAATAAATATTTAGGATTTAATTGTATTGAAAAAGTTTTAAATTGGTATGAAGGTATAATGATTAATAAATATCTTTCAAGAGAAGAAATTGATCCAACAAGAATACCAACTATAAATGCTGAAGATTTTACAAATAATGATTTTGTAAAGCTATCAAATAACTATAGAATTCCTGTATTAATTAAAGGATATATGAAGGATACTAAAGCTGTATCTGAATGGGATACAGAATATTTGCAAACAATTATCGGAGATTTTAATATTAATGTATTGAATAAGGATACAAAAATATCAATTGAAAATTATACATTTAATAAATTTATTGATGATATGAAAACAAAAAACATATATATCAATAATAATCATACTATACTTTCAAACTTCCCAATTTTATTTGATGATATTAAAACACAATTCAATAATTTTATCAATACATTAACAAGTACAAATCTGAGAAATATCCATATAGCAAATTTATTTATTGGATACAACAAAAAAGACAATATAAACGGTAGCAATATGCATTGTGGTGGAAGCGGTAATTTTTTTTGTATGATAAAAGGGAAAAAACATTGGACGTTAATCGATCCAAAATATAGTTGTTTGTTGAAAGGTCGTGTTGCTGAATCTGGGATACATGCACAAACCCTATTTGATATGCCAGATACCGATCTATCCTCTTACCCTAAAATATTAAAACATTTTCCCAGATATGATATTACATTAGAGCCAGGAGATATTTTATGGAATGCTCCTTGGTGGTGGCATCGGATTGAAAATATCAATGAAGAAGGATTAAATATAGGATTAGCAATACGAAATAATAAAGTAACGAAATTAAATTTACAAAATAATTTTACATATACATTATCAGGATATACCTATTTATTTTATAATACATTATTAATTGGATTATATGAAAGGGTTATGTTAAATAGAGAGAAACATTTTAATACAAAAGGTGAAAAAGATAAAAGCAATGTTTTGTATCAGATCGAAAGATTAATAAAAAAATACCCAAAAACTGTATTATTAGAGGAAATTATAGATACACATCTAAAGGATAAATAATTTTATTATAAATAAATAGATGGCTTACAAATATCAATAAATATTGTACCATGCCTCTTTTACTATTAATATTAAATTGATAAACTTCATCCCAATAAACTGTGACTCTTATAATTATAAATAGAGCGGATAATATACTTATAAGCAGATAAGATGTTTCTAATTTTAGATTATAATTAATACTAATAAATTTAGCTGACAAGGAAGCTATCCCTAATCCTAGTGGTGCTAAAATGGAATAATTATTATAATTAAAGATAGCTGATTTTTCATATTTTATAAAATAGTTTACTCCTATAAAAAAGATTATAAAAGATGGTATTGATGAACCAATTATAAATGATTTTATTAATTCTTGATATGTATTCATATATTATAATAAATATTATTAATTATCCCTTATTTTTTGATAGATAATACAGTAAATAACATAAAGTATTATCCAATGAATGGCATAAATTTCTAATGATCTTTTACCTATATTTTTGAGTATGTTTGAGATATAATTATTGATTAAATCTTCTGATGTATTTAATTCATTCTGAAGTAGATGGTGTCCAATAAATGTACCGAAACATATTAATAAGATCCATGGTAGGATTGGAAAATGATCAACCGCTGAATACCGATCATTATAAAATCCACCCACAAATGCGTAAGGTTGAGGAATTGAGGTAAATAATTCTGGTTTTATATTATTTAATAGATAGAGCAATACAAAGAAAGCTGTAATAATTTTCATAGTTTCAATATTATCAACAAACGGGAATAGAATCAATGAAGAGAATGCTATGAAATGAAGAATTCCAAACTTAACATATTTTTCTTTAAAGACGATATAAGTGAAAATGCTCATAAGTACTGCATAAAAAACTATTTTTCCAACTCTTTGAAGATGTACTCCTGCATTTTTATTGTTTTCTTTTGCAAAAACAAGGTTAATCCCAACACACGTTATGAAAATAATTTGTGCTATTTTTGCAATTACTTTTAAATTGATTGTGTCGTATTCAATTTCTTTGAAACCATATTGATTTGGAAAATAATAGAAATGAAAAATTATCATACAAATAACAGCGATACCTTTTAAAATATCTATTTCTTCATAACGTTTCATTGTACAATATATTATTAATATATATTATATTAAATTTGAATTTTATTTAAACAATACTAACAAAGTAATATATAATATGGTTAAACAAGAAGAATATGAGGAAAAGGATCTTCGCACCCACATTTATGAAACAACAGATACATATGCGGGATCAGATCAAATGATTAAATCACCACTTGCAATTATGAAAGATGGTGAAAAGAATATTACATTATCTGAAACAGATTATATCCCTGTGATTTACAAGATGTTTGATGAAATTATTGTAAATGCTAGAGATCAAAGGGAACGATTGAAGGATAGAAAAGATGCTGTTCAATTAACGGAAATTAAAGTTGATATTGACAAAGAGACAGGTATAATTAGTGTTTACAATAATGGTGACGGAATTAAGATTGAGAAGCATAGTAGTGGATTGTATAATCCAAACCTTATCTTTGGACGACTACTAACATCTGGAAACTATAAGAAGGGTGAAAAAAGAACTGTTGGTGGTAAGAATGGATATGGAGCAAAAATTGTGAATATCTTTTCAACATCATTTGATGTGGAGACCGGTGATAGATTTACAAAGAAGAAATATTTTCAGCATTTTTATGAAAATATGAAGAAAGTGGATGATCCAGTGATCAAAAAATTTAGTGGTAAGCCTTATACTAGGATTACATGGAAAACAGATTTTCCACGATTCGGAATTACAGGATTTTCAGATGATATGATTGCATTGATGAAAAGGCGGGTCTATGATATTGCTGGTGTTACAGATAGCAAAGTCAATGTACATTACAATGGGAAGAAGATTAATGTAAAGTCATTTCAGGATTATATTGAACTGTATCCAAGTATTGTTCCAAAAACATATGAAAGATTATCAGAACGTTGGGAACTTGGTATTTGTCCAGCATCCAATGACAAGTTTGAACAGATTTCATTTGTGAATGGTATTTCTACACCAAATGGTGGTATTCATGTGGATGTTGTAACAAAGTTGATTTCATCATTGGTTGTAAAATATATTAAGAAAAAGCATAAGAAGGATGTTCAAGAGAAATATGTTAAGAATTATTTGTCTATTTATTTGAATTGTATTATTGAAAACCCATCCTTTGATTCCCAAGCGAAAGAACGATTAATTACACCGAAATCAAAGTTTGGATCAAAGCCTGAAATTAATGAGAAATTGATTAAGAAAGTATGTGATTCCGGTTTGTCTGAAAAGGTGATGCAATTTTCGGATTTTAAGGAAAATACACTTGCAAAGAAGACAAATGGAGTTAAGAAGAATAAATTGCGAGATATTCCTAAGTTGGATGATGCAAACTGGGCTGGAACACGGAGGTCAGAACAATGTACATTGATTCTAACGGAGGGTGATTCAGCAAAATCAATGGCAATTGCGGGTCTATCTGTTGTTGGACGTGATAAATATGGTGTATTTCCACTCAAGGGAAAAGTTCTAAATGTACGTGATGCAAATTTAAAACAGATTGTTGGAAATGATGAGATTACTAATATTAAGAAGATTCTTGGATTAGAATCTGGGAAACAATATATGAATACCAAAACTCTACGATATGGAAAAGTAATGATTATGACAGATCAAGACCATGATGGATCACATATTAAAGGATTGGTATTAAACATGTTTCATAGTTTATGGCCAGAACTACTTCAATTGAATTATGTAAATTGTATGGTAACTCCTATTATTAAAGCATCTCATGGTAAGAAGATTAAATCGTTTTACACATTGACTGATTATGGTAAATGGAAAGAAAAGAAAGAAAATAACAAATGGAAGATTAAGTATTATAAGGGTTTGGGTACATCGACATCAAATGAAGCGAAAGAATATTTTAAGGACTTGAAAATTAATCAATATATTACGGATGAAAAAACGGATGAATCAATGGTCCTTGCTTTTAAGAAAACGGAAGCCGATCAAAGAAAAACATGGTTGAAGACATACAAGGAAGAAGAAATCTTAGATTACAATTGTAAAGAGACAAGGATCGATGAATTTATTCACCGTGAATTTAAGCATTTCTCAAATTCAGATAATATGAGATCAATTGGATCATGTGTAGATGGTTTGAAGGTATCACAAAGAAAGATTTTATTCTCTTGTTTTAAGAGAAAATTGTATTCTGAAATCAGGGTTGCTCAACTTTCTGGTTATGTAAGTGAGCAAGCTGCATACCATCACGGAGAAGCGTCTCTTCAAGGTGCAATTGTTGGAATGGCACAAAATTTTGTAGGGTCAAACAATATTAATCTACTTCAACCAAATGGTCAATTTGGTACACGTATTATGGGTGGTAGTGATTCAGCGAGTGCAAGGTATATCCATACTCAATTGAATCCTATCGTTGATTCTATATTCCCATCTTCTGATTTCCCTTTGTTAGAGTATATTAATGATGATGGTTTAATGGTTGAACCGAAGTGGTACTGTCCTATTATACCAATGGTTTTGGTTAATGGGATGGTTGGTATTGGTACTGGATTTAGTACTACGATTCCACAATTTAATCCATTGGATTGTTCAAATAACATTAAACGAAAAATGGATGGAATGCCTTATTTATCAATGAAACCCTATTATCGTGGATTCAAAGGGAGAATTGAAAAATTTGTTGAAAAAGGAATCCAGAAATTTAATACAAAGGGTAAATATCGTATTGAGGACGATAAAGTAATAATTAGCGAACTACCAATTGGTAAATGGACACATGATTTTAAGGAATTCTTAGAAAAAACAATTCAGATGGATGATTCATGGATCCTTGATTACGAAAATCATTCAACGGATGATCGTGTTATGTTTGTAGTGAAGGTGAATGATGAAACCCTCTTTGATAATACGTATAAGAAAAACAACGTGATTGAAGAAAAGTTTAAATTAACTACCCCCAAAACAACAACAAACATGCATCTTTATACAAAGGATGGCGCTATTAAGAAATATGATGATATTTACAAGATAATTGATGAACATTATTATATTCGTTTATCAATGTATCAAAAGAGAAAAGATTATCAATTGGATAATTTAACAAAAGGTATTAAGCTTTTAGAATCGAAGATGAGATTTATTGAATCTGTTATTGATGAAAAGATCCAAGTTTATAAAAAATCGAAACAATCAATTATTGATGCATTAAAATCATTCGAGTTCCCTTTCTATGAAAATAATTGTATTCTTGAATACGAAGATAAAGAAATCACAACAGAATACAATTATCTCTTAAACCTTTCTGTATATAGTTTTACACTTGAAAAGGTAGAGGAATTGAGAGATGATATTCTAAAGAATAAGAATGAATTTAATGAATTAGAAAAGACAGATATTAAAGATATTTGGAGAAAAGAATTAGATATTTTTGAAGAACAGTACAAAAAAATGCAATAAATATATATATAAATGGGATTGATTTGTTCAAAATGTGGAAAAAAAGTGAATGAAGAACATACTGATCTATTAAAAATTAATGTTAGTGGGAGATATTGTTATCAATGTAAAACAACATTTATTAATAAAAAACATTACAATGAACATTTATCAAAATGTATCAAAATTCCTCAATAATATTTTTATTTTTAATAAATTATATGGACAACTATAAAATTAAGATAAAAAAGAATACGAAGATATAATTTATAAATTATTGGAAAAAATAGATAATTCAAAATCTTGGATAGGATGAAATTGTCGAATGGATTGTTTTAAATCGTTAATATTTTGAAAGATAATTTTTTCGATTCCCAAATCATTTTCAATTTCTTTATTATTTTTTTGAAAACACAATAATTCTTTTTTTGTTGGTATATCGATTCCATAATGGTTTGTATTAATTATTTCGGGAGAACAAATCGCAACAAAAATTTTATTAACATAATTATCTTTTAAAAGGTTAATAATATGTTTAATTGTATTTCCCCTTACAATTGAATCATCAACGATTAATATATTTTTATTTTGAATTAAATGTTGAATTATATTTAATTTCCGTTTGATATTTTTTTTCCTTTTATTTTGAGAATCCATAATAAAAGTACGATTTATATAACGATTTTTGGTAATCGCTTCATAATATGGTTTTTTTATAATTTTTGAGATAGACAATGCAACTGGTTTACTTGTATCAGGTACAGGGACAACAAGATCAATATCATCAATATCTATATTTTTTTTTATTTTTTCTGCTAAATATTCACCCATTTTAACTCGTGATTGATAAACATTGACATTATATATTGTTGATTCTTCTCGGGCTAAATAGATCCATTCAAAGATACATGGTTTAATTATAGATTTTTTAGATGTTTTGAGGTATTTAAGATTATTGAATTTTTGATCAAATACTAAAATTTCATAACCATAAATATCTTTAATAATTTCATAATCAATACTATTGATTGAAACTGATTCTGAAGAAAGAATATAATTACTTTCTTTTCTTCCTAAAATAAGAGGTCTCGTACTATATTTATCTTTAAAACAAAGTAATCCAAATCCTTCAATTAAGCAAATACAGTTGAATGAACCATTTACTTTTTGTATTGTATCAACAATTTGAACTAAATTGTCATCATTTAAGATAACATATTCATCCATTAATTTCGATAAATAATGTAATAAATAGATTGTATCAGATGCATTTTCATCCTTTACAGAAACATATTGTTTTAGTTGATCAACATCTACTTGACCATTATGTATCATTGAAATCGTATGAAACTTACCTTTAAGGTAGAATGGTTGAGATTCATTAATTGTGTTATTTCCATTTGTAGGATATCTTACATGGCCCATACCAATATTTGTTTCAAAATTTTGAAGATTTGTAAAATTGGATACTAATCCTTGTTTTTTGAGTATTTGAATATTTTTTTGATCAAAGAAAGAAAAACCAAATGAGTCTTGTCCCCTATGTTGGAGATGATATAATGATTCATATAATTCAGGAAAAATATTTTGATCTTTTGAGATTAAAGCTGTAATTCCGCACATACTATTACAAAATATATTTTATTGTTTAATTATGTTTTTAAAACATTATTTTGATGTAAATGAATTAATGAAACCTACAAAAATATATGTACATGAAGTTGAGAAGCTAAAAATGGAATTGAATGGATCAATCAAAGGTTTTGCACATATTACTGGAGGGGGTATTATTGAAAATATAAAGAGAATATTAGATAACGGGCAAAATATTGAAATCACTGAAAAATGGGACATACCACGTGTATTTCAATAGATTTATGAAAAATCAGATATGGATAAAGTAGAGATGTTTAAGACATACAATTGTGGTATTGGTATGGTTATTATTATTATTATTAATAAGAATGCAAACAGAAGTAAATTGGTACAAGAATATAAATTAATTCCAATGGGTAAAATAATTGAATCACAAGAAGAAAAGATTAATTACGAACTTTTTTTTTAGGGTAATTTAACATTATATTTATCTGTAATATGTTGATCAATTTTTCTTGTTGGTCCTCCCATAATATAGGAATACATCCTAGCCTTACCCCATGAAGTTGCTGTTTGATTTGGTCTAGAACCACTACTATAATATGCTCCTTTACCTTTTTTTACAACATCCATTAACGCTTTTTTGGGTATCCCTGTAACCTTTTCTATTTCTTTGTATGTTTTTGCATCTTTACCATATTTTTTTTCAAACTTGGTAACCCATGAACTTTTTTTTGATTGATAACTTTTTAATTTTGGACGATTAATATATTTTCCTTTTCGATATGCTTTGGAGGCTTTTCGAATACTACGAATTTGTTTTTTTTTATCTTTTTTTGATAAACGGGCTGTATAATGTTTTGGAAGAGTACGCTTCTTTTTAGTTTGTTTAGTTTTTTTAGTTTTTTTAGTTTTACTATTGTATTTTTTAACTCTTAATTTCATATCTTTTGTAGCGGAACGAATCCATTTTTTTCCTTCATCCGTTAATTTTTTGTACATATATTAAGTTAAAATATTTAAAAAAATATCAACTGTATAATATAAAAATGGGTGAAAACGAAGAAAAGATTGATTATCTCGAAGTTGATGATCCAATTCCTGGACAAAACTATGTATGTTTATCATTCGTATCTCCAGAAGATATGATTGATTCTAAAGAAGCTTTCAAAGTATCAAAGTTTTTACAGTCAGTATGCAAGGATAAAGATATGGATTTTAAATCTACTATGGAGAAATACAAGGATTTTACATACAAATTTTCTGAAGAACTACAGAAAGATTTCGATGAACAGAATGAATTTAGAACAAATATTCGTGGATTAAAGGTCCGTGGTACATACAACACCAAAGAAGAAGCTGAAAAACGTGCTAAGAAGTTGCAGGGATTAGATAGCGAATTCCATGTTTTTGTTGGTCAGGTGGGTTATTGGTTGCCATGGGATCCGAATGCTGATAAGATTGAAGATGAAGCCTTTATTAATTCACAATTGAATGATATGATGGAAAAATACAAAGAAAATAATATTAATAAGGATATTTTCTACGAAGAACAAAAACGTGACAAGATCAAGGCTGCGAAAGAAGAAGCATTACGAAAGAAGAAAGAACAAATGGAAGAAGAAGCTGCTAAAAAGAAAGCCGCTGAATTAGAAGATTCTATTCCAGAAGAAGAAGAAAAGGAAGAAAAGGTCGAAGTCATTAAGGAAGTTGTTGGTGAAGACAATGCATGTTGTGTGGATGGAGAAAAAGATGATTGTTGTAAAGAAGAACCATGTGAAAATTGTCCTGAACCTGAACCTGAAGCTGAATCAGTACCTGATAATAAAGAATTAGAAGGTGAAAAATTAGACGGTGATTTGAAGCAATCACTTGAAGGAGTTGATCCATGGATGGCAAATAAATTGAAAGAACAATAAAATTAAATAAATTATAATATATGGAATCAATTATAACATCAATTGCTTTAGCGGTTGCTATGGTTTTAACATATGGCTTTGTAAATTACTATGAAAGAAAAGGATTAAAACGTTGTAAAATATATTATTTACCACGGCGTGAATAAAAAATTAAAAAATACCTATTTAATATAAATGAAAATATCATTACTACTATTTATAACTGGGATGTTATTAATAACTGCTGGATACGCCCAACAAATGAAACCAAGTTGTGATAAAGGGATAGAAGTTAAATATGTACCTCGCAATGTATTTGATCAATTAGAAGAATCAAAGCCTTTTTCTGAATAAGTTAACGACAAACCCTATAAAATGGATAAGTACCACACTTATCATTCTTTCGAATAATTTCACATATATCTCCAGTAGATAATCTTAACATTTTACTCATAATATCATTTTTAAGAATAATTGGTAATTGTTGCAAAGTGCAATTACAAACTTCTAATATTTGTTCAATTTCTTTTCTCTCTCGTATAGCTTTGTGTGGTGGAACAAGACGATGTTTAAGGATATTATTTGTAAAATTATCAATGTTAAATAAATGTACATTTCGAAAATGTTTATTTTCTAAAAAGATATTATTTTTTTCCATTTCTTCTTGTATAGATTCCGAAATACCATTACTGTTCAAATATCCTTGAAGTTTAATGTTTAATTCATCAAAACTCTTTTCAAGTGATTCTGAAATAACATCATTAATAATAATAAACATACTATCTTCTGCATTCATATCTTCATCTGTATAATATTCTTCGATTTTATCACACGCAGACTTTGTTACTTTTGAACTTTTTTTTCCATTTTCCGGAAAATTATAATAGATTACATGTAATTTATGAGAAGGTATTTTTTGATGTGAAACAGTGAAATTACAAGCAGCTGCTACACCTGGAAAAGAAGATAGATTTGAAGAAGGAGTAGAATATATTTTATCTATTTCTTGTTCCGAATAATCTTGAATAGTTGAAGTATCCCATTCTTCTGAAAGGATTTCTTTTAATGAATATCGAGAAAGATTTACTTTTTGACTTAAACTACCCATTTTATATTTAATTATATAATATTGTTTTATATAATTAATCAAATTTACATATAAATATTTTCTTTATCTTTTTTATTAAAATTTTTAGGATCATTTTTTTCAATAATTTCATTGAATGAATTTATTTTTTCAAGAATATCTTTACATTTTCGATTAAAGAATAAAAATTCTTGTAACATTGCAGTTGTATATTTCTTTGAACGAATTAATTTATAAAATTTTGAAAAGTTCTCTATTTGCTCAGGTAATACCATTTCAAAAATCTTTTGAGTTTGATATTCATCCGCATAATCTAATTCAAAACGATGATCAATTCTGCACGATCTTAATAATGCATTATCTAAAATTTCAGGATTATTTGCTGTAATAAATAATAAAGTACCTTCTGCGCATGAAAATCCATCAAAACAATTTAATAGACCTTGAAGACTAACATTATTAGCATCATCTCCATTTTTTCTGTTTGTAAATATACAATCAATATCTTCGATTACAATAATTCTCTTTTTTTCTTCTTTATCTTCCAAATAAGCAATCGCGTCAATAAGCATATAATCTGTTAATTCTTTAGAAACTGGTATTGTATAAATATCACAATCAAAATGAGAAGCAATTGTATTAATTGTTGAAGTTTTACCTGAACCAGGGACACCATAAAGCATAAAAACACATTTATAAGGGATTCCAAACGATAAATATTCGGAACGTGTTTCTTCAGAATAAAAATCTTCGACTTTTTCAAGTAATTTTTCTTTTTGACCTTCTTTTAAATAAAGAGTTTCAATTGGTCTTTTAGGGCTTTTAAATAATAGATTCCAATAATCTTTCCTCCAATAAAAAACCTTAATGCTTTTATTTGAGGATTTTTTACATTCTTTAATTTGTTCTTCACAAAATTCTTTTGCTGCATCAACAAAATGAATAAGATGTTTATGATCAAAACTTTTTAAGGATAATTTTTTTAAAATGATTTGTTCATTTGATGCACAACCACAATTATCAGTAACTGTTGAAATTAATTGAAGTGAATTATTTTCCTCTAGAGATTCTAAATTAAGATGAATATTTTTTCCTTCAAAATCAAAATTAAAACTTGTATCTTCTAAAGCACAAATTTTAACTTTTTTTTCCTTACCTTTTCCTTTATACCTCCGTGGTCTATATTCGTAGGGGCGTAGATTACTTTCAGATAAATAACGTAAGGAAGTTACATTTTTGGATAAATCTTCATGGCTACAAATATAATGAAGTACAAAATCATAAAATTCATCATTACTATAAAGTACAAGTTTTTTTTCCATTATAATAATAATTATTATATCACCCTTAAATAAAAATATATTTTTATAATAAAATGGTATCAACAAAATTAAAAGAAATCCTTGAAGAATTAAAATCATTAGAAAAAAACAATAAATCTACTGAAGAGGGCTTTACTAACATTCAATTTATGGGATTAAATATTAACCGTACATGTTTGATTTTAATGATAATTTATACACTATTATTTATGTACAAAGAAGAAATTATGAAAACTAATTTAGTAAAGAATATTATGAAATAAAAATATTATATTAAATTATATTACAAATGGAGGTAAATAAAAAATTAAATGAATTAGTATCAAAATTAAAGGGTGCATTAGAATCATTTACAAATATTGAGGGATTTAGAAATCAATTTCATTTTAATGATACATGTTTATTAGTAACATTTATTTTTCTTTTCGCTTTTATTTATAAGAAAGAACTAATAAAATGTTTAACTTAAATTTGAAAATATTAATTTATTTTTTTTAAAAAAACTTTTAATGGAGGTTTATGATATTATTCATGGGAATATTACTATTGATCCACTCGCAAAAAGAATTATTGATACAGAGGAATTTCAAAGATTACGGAATATTAAACAGTTAGGTTGTTGTAATTATGTTTTTCCAAGTGCAAGCCATACTCGTTTTGAACATTCAATTGGAGTTTACCATTTAGCATGTAAGTACATTGATATTTTGAACAAGGAAACTGAATATTATACTAATACTGAGAGAAAATGTATTCAAATAGCAGCACTTGTTCATGATTTAGGACATGGTCCATACAGCCATCTATTTGATGATCTATTTACTGAAGAAAAAAACCACGAATATCGTTCTATTCAGATATTCAAGCATATTGACAAAAAATATAATTTTGGTTTTACTGATGAAGAAGTTGAAATGATAAGTATGATTATTAATCCAATTAATATTCCTCAAGAAAAAAAATACATTTATCAGATTGTATCCAATCCAAACGGTATTGATGTTGATCGTTTTGATTACATTATGAGAGATATTAAAATGACCGGATTAAATTATGGAATTGAATATGAAAGAATTATGAATCATTCAAAAATCATCGAAAATGAAATTGTCTTTTCAGAAAAAGTAAAAACAAATATTGATGATTTCTTTCGTATTCGTTTCATTATGCACAAAGATGTTTATAATCATAGAACCGTACGAGGGATTGAATTTATGATGAAAGAGTACATACAAACATTTGACGAAGTTTTTAACATTAGTGATGTTATAGTTAATGATAATTGGTCTATCTTTATAAGATTAAATGATGGTATGATTAATCTTAGTTTTATGAAAAAAGATTTAATTAGTGATGAAAAAGTTGAAAAATCAAAACACATGGATCGTATTATTGAAAATATCCACCGTCGAAGAATTTATAAATCGGTTGGTGAAATTATAACTGATTCAAAAATTAATATTGATGGATACGATAAATCACGTCTCATAATTGATACTATTCGATTATCTTACTATGGAAAGGAAAAATGTAAATACATCCAAGAAAGAAATAGTATTAATAAATCATTAACAATTGAAAATAGTGCCAAATATGTGACAAGTGTATATTACAAAACTGAAAATGATAAAAATGAAGCTGAAAAATTATTTGAACGGATTAAGAATATTTAATTAATTGGTGAAATTATGAAAGACTTTTGTTCGACTTTATTTGTCAATTACTGTTAAAGTATCCGGGTTTAGCCATCCTCCTACACATAATTCTTTCGAGTCTGAAGATTCCCATTTATTATTATCTTCAACATGTCTAAGAAAACATCTGTCAAAATTCAACTCCGGTAGCACCATTCCAGGTGCTCCATTATCTTTAAATGTTATTTTAGAGACACAGTTAAGATCCTGTTCCCAAGCCCGACGGTGATTAAGTTCATCTTGATTATGTCGGTGTATCTCTACCTCCGTAGGAGGTAATCCATTCTGATGGGACTCTAGGGATGGCCATGAAAAAGAGGTACAACAGGAACGATTATTATCATTATCATTATCATTATCATTATCATTACAATTAGGGTGTTCCGGAAGTTGAACTGATTCAACTTCTAATTCTATTCCTTCCCAACGGTTACAGGGTGTCCCGTTTGCTTCCACAAGAGTCATTTTATCTCCCGGTAGGATTGTATGGTCTGAACGGTTGTGATTATTCCATTTTATTGTTACAGAGTTAGAGCTATTATCGATAGATTCTACAATCTCCTGTTGTCTTAATTCATTAAACGCTAATACCTGATCTTCACTATTCATGATCATCCAACCAATTTTCCCCATATATGGACCGTATGTTATCTTCGTCTTATTTAGTATGTTTTCAAATTGTAAATTATCATTAACAATATTTTCTGCATTATATATTCCATCTACATCTTCACATCCCGAATTTATCACTTCTTTGCATTCCCCCCTCCCATAAAGATTACATTCTGTAAATCTAGTTAAATCTGGTGGACAAATACCTCCATATTTTTGAGGTTCATATATTTGTTGATATAATTTTAATTCTTCTTCTGTAATACGTACATGATTATCCTCTAGAGATTCAGATTCTTTATATTCACAAATATCTTCTGGACACATTGATTTTTCATCTATAGAAACATAAGTACAAATCTGTGTGCCATCTTCAGAAAGTACATTTTTACACTCTTGATCATCATGGAGGGCCTCCCCTATGATATGGGAACATCTCTCAACATGATCGGCATTTTCTTCTGACTTACTCAAACAAATGGGTAAATCTTTTCCTTCAACCCTTTTACTTAAGTTATCAAAAATAGTAAAACAATCTGGACCTCCAGTACAAGTTTTAAAATTTCCTATAACTGGTAAAATTAAACGCGAATCTGGTACAGTACCATCAATATCCGTAGGATGATATAAAGTACCACATACAGTTCTTTTTTTTATTTTCCCATATTTTGTTACTAGAATATCCCAGATATCATCTTCATATTCCATTTTTGAGTTAAGTGCTGCTTTTTTTTCTTCTACGTCGAGGCCAGCATTCACCATATTTATAAAATTAAACCATAATTCTGGATGAGGCGTAGTAGTATGGAGCCTTTTAAGGTCTTCTTCACTTATTCTTTTATCACATTCATCTATAATATCCCTGTTTCCATCTTTATTTATATTAAGGACATTACAAATTGTACTTTTAATTTCTTCAATAATTGTCGGCAAACATTGAATTTCGGTTGAAGAGTCTGTGGTGGTACATGTTATTTTTTTCTCACCATCATCATCTACCCGCGAGACCCTACAAAGTTCGTCTTGATTGCTTCCATCATGTGTATAGCACTCTATATTATATTTATGATGAAGGTTCTCTTCTCTACTGTATATACATGTATCTGTTCCAGGGCAGTATCTACGTTTAAGATATTTTAAAGCCTTTAACGATACTTCATTATCGTAAAATCCACAATGATCCTGTATAGGGCCACTATCTTTGTCCGCGAAACCAGTAACGTAACATAAATCCTCACTGGATGCGCCTATCAAAGAACCATTATTACGATGACATTCTGGGTTTAATTTAAATGTATTATGTGTATCTGTCGATTGTTCAGACGATGGCCCTGCTCCTTTAGGTATATCTATCCCCCCTTGTTTGATATAATTTATTAAAGCATTACCCGGTGGTTTCCAAGTTACTCCTTCATTATTCCCATGAAATTTACATGCGTCTAATGGTTGATAAACCTCCCCATTATATTTAAATGGTCCCATGATATCATCTTCATCTGTAGGAGTTATTTCATGTTCAGTACTAATATCTCCTTCTAAGACACCCTTCACTATACTATTGCAATCATAATTATATTCTTCGAGATGATTGGATACTTCATCACAGAATGGTTGTAGATTATAGTTTTTCGCAATGCATTTATCTGATACTAAATTATTATATTCATACATCCAATCCCAATTTGGATGTGAATGTTCTGGTGGACGATAAATTCTTATGTCCTTATATTCTCTCCCCCCTGGTTCTCTGTAACAATATGGTGGTGCATTATTACGAAGATCTAACAATTGACAATCATCATTGTCAAGACAATCACTACTCGACACCATACATATATTTTCATCATCAACCCTTTTTTTAGGGGCACATATATTACATGCTTGATCACCAGAAAATGGTTTAAATAAATATGGCGCCCCCCCCTCTCTATAAAAATCATAATCTTCGTGAATGAGGACACAACCACATGAAGGTGCGGATTTAGAAATAATACACCTTTTTAAAGCCTCTAGTTCCCCTCCTGGTGTGACCACCTCCTCACCATTAAGCTCTTTGTAGAGTTCATCCATACATTGTGTTTTATTCCTGCATTCAATAAACTCCTCTGTGCACGTATCAACCAATCCGTCCTCTTCAGTGAAGGATTCCCACGTAACCCAATTTTTACAATTTTCCATTTGTTCCTTATTTAAGACTTCATTAAGGGAATCCGTCTCTATTACGCTGCGTGGATGACCATCAGTTACATATTCACGACTATTTCTATTAACACGAAACGAGATATCCTTAAGGGGACAACTTTCCCCTTTAGCATGGTCAAATCGAAGGATACTGGATATTTCGGGTCCAAACGAATCACTTGAATATATATTAAGATCACTGGGGAGAATAGACTTCAACGTTATTTTATTATCCGTAATTTTAATTTTATCAATATCCATTTCATGGTAAGTTTTGAATCCACCTTCTTTGTTTCCACCACTAACATCTAGTTGAGGGTCTGGATAACATGTTCCTCTAAACCCTAGTTCACATAGTGATACACGTGGATAATCAGAAATACCTGCGGCTGTGGTACTGTCTGGTCTATCTGTTTGAGGAATACTAGTACAATAGTTTAACAATTCAGGATCATTACTAGAACAAAAACCTTGTAATTCTGGACATGGAGAAAAAGCTTGCTTATCACCATGATTACAACTTAAACCCCTTTCTTTACACCATTCATATGCGATTTGATTTAATTCATTATCACTATCTGTACCACTTTGGCATGTTATTGGATAATGCTTATTTAAACATTCCATAGCTTCATCTAGATGACTTTGACTTATATCCCGTTCAAGGACCCATTTCTCCCCTTCATCCCAATTGGCCTTCCCTATTTCAAACGGTCTATTTTTAATTTCAACTTTATAATGGGAACTATTATCATCACAATCACCTTTATCATGTCCATATGTATTCCCTTGATCAGAGGACATAGATTGAGGATTATTCCAATCATCCCTCATCCACCTTTTCTTTTGTGATAAGGGGACCACATTATCATCATCATTAAAATAATCAATATTTGCTGGAACATAAAACTCATGAACACGGCCTTCCCTATCAGTAGGGAGTCTAAAATTATCTGGACCTTGTGCTCCATCTGTTAATGTATTAATACAGAATGGTTGTCCTGTTTCCCATTTACACCCCCTTCTACATTCCTCTTGAGATTCTGGATAAAGGAGTGCAGTTTCATCAAACTTTTTATCCAAAGGGTTATTATATTCGTCAACCATACCTAAATCAATTGCAATACTGGGTTTAATTTTTTGACAATATTCCGGTAGAGCAGCTGTGCGGCTGTGGGGAGGATAATTATCAAGATCTGGAATACATCTAGGTTTTTTTTTAAAATATGTACATCCAGAAGGACAATTTTCAACTGTACATTTAGAGTCATTTTTACTATAATTATCATATTCATCACATATATCTTCATTTCCAGTATTTCCATCAATATCAAAACGACATGTATTAGAACTAGTGATAACTGAGGAATCATTTTCTTCATCCTCACCATACCATCTCCCCCATAATGAACATTTCGGATCTCCATCTGTCCAACAATTGGCTTCGCCCATTGAACGATGACCTGCAGCCGGACCGAATTGATCAAATAACGCACAATTATCAGACCAGACCTGCCAATGACCACGATCTTTAAGCCTATCCATGTTCAACGAACCACTTCCAGATATCTCCTTTTTTCCGATTGTTGGATTTACGGGATCATCCGGATGGTGTTTATGACTAGAATCGTCCCCCCATTCCGGTATTGGGTGTCCAGGATGTAATTTCCTTTCCTGATCGCGTAAAGTTTCCTCATAGTATGGTGAAATATAGTGAGAAGGAGTAGCATCTGGTATATCTATCAAACCAACCGAAGCTGCTTTTTTTCCATCTTTCCCTTTTAAATCTCGTGCCCCCCACCAGGTGATAATACTTTTACTAAAAAGATGAACTGCTTCCCATCCACCGGACCTTTCATCTCTGAGAACATCTGCATGTACCTCCCCGTCTTCAACATTATGGGAATGTCCTTCAATTATTTTTTTTTTTGAAGTAATTCAAAAATGATATACGTAATAATTATCCAAGATAAATATAATATGGTTTTATTAGATCTATTTTTATTAAAGATAACTAATAAAATCAAACAAATAAGTAATAACATTATAAGATATAATATATAATATATAATATATAATCTATATTTTTATTTATAATAATAAATAATTATTAGTTTCCTTTATCGGAAACACCTTTCCCTTCTATCATCCACGGCATAAAATTAACAAAATTAAGACATTGTGTAACATTACATTTTAAATAATCATCTTTACTACAATTTTCATAATTTGCATCATTTTTAAACTTTAAATCCCCTTCACAATAATCCGGTATATTATCTGGATTACTATATTTAGTTAAAAACTTCCTCATAACTTTTAGTTTATCACTTTTCGAAGATTTTTTAGATGATATCCCCCCCATCCTCTTCTTCTTCCATCCACCCTTCCTCTTCCCCCTCTTCTTCTTCCATCCATCCTTCCTCCCCACCCTTCTTCCTTTTTTCTCCCTAAATCCTTCCATAATATTATTTTTATTTAGAAGAAATGAAAGGAATAAAATAAAAAATATTACATGGTATTTACCCTTAATATTACTAATGTAAATACCATATATTATTATCATTAAGAAGATTATATTCAACATATATATATATAATAATATTTTATTTATTCTTCTTCAATAACATCTTTATCATCATCAAAAAAGTCTTTTTCAATTGAATATTTTGAAATATTTTGATGTATGTATGTTAATAATCCTTGATTAATATTTTTTGTATTATCTGTAACTAACCTTGGTGCAATACAAAGACTCTCTAATTCTTGAAGTAATAACTTCATACAATAGGGTATATTTACCATTGTTTTATCTTCTGTATTATCATCGTGTGAAATAAGGCCTGTTTTAGTATCAATTTGAACTTTGAAAGCATCTGAACGTTCCATCATTGATTCATTCAAAAAAGAAGCTATACCATGGCCTATAATAGAGTCCCTTTCCATTTCACCAATCCTCAAACCACCTTTATTCGCCCTTCCTGATGCTGGTTGTCGGACAAGATGTTGAAGAGGACCTTCTGCTCTACTAAACATTTTATCTGCAACCATAATCTTTAATCTTTGATAATATGTTGGTCCTATAAAAATAGATGTATGTATTTGATCTCCTGTTATACCGGAGTACATTACTTCATCTCCATTTTTTTCATAACCAAACCCTTCTAAAACACCAGAAAATTCATTAATATCATTATTTTGGAAGGGTGTTGCATCACCCAAATGACCACTTAGACAAGCACTTTTTCCCAAAATGACTTCTAATAATTGATTAATTGTCATACGTGTTGGAATAGCATGTGGATTAATAATAATATCTGGTATAATACCTTCACTAGTAAAAGGCATTTCCCAACTTGGAAGAACCATTCCACACATACCTTTTTGACCACAACGAGATGCAAATTTATCTCCAATACCAGGAACCTTTACTTTACGAACACGTATTTTACATTGTCTTAAATTATCTTTAATTTCAGAAACAACAACTTTATCAACAATCCCAGATGTACCATGATTTATTTTTTTACCTTTTACAGATGTAATTTCTTTTCCATTAATATTCTTTTTGAAACATTTTGCAATAATTACATCTTCATCTGTAATTGTTTCATTTTCTTTAATAAATCCATTATCATCTAATTTCGTATATTTATCAGGATTTAATTTTTGTATGTTTTTTTCAAACATGGGATTTGCAAAATAATGTTTTCCATCTTTACCAATTTCCTCCTCATCATCATAACTACGAAAATAAAGAGACTGAAACATTCCTCGTTCAATTGAGGACTGATTTAAGATAAGGGCATCTTCTTGATTGTATCCTGAATATGTCGCAATAGCAACAATAGCATTGATACCATATGGTAGTTTGTCAACATCCGTATATTTTTTATATCTTGTTGTAACGATAGGTCTTTGAGGATAATTTAATATATGAGAAAATGTTTCAAAACGCGTATTATATGCCGAAGAATATACACCAACCGCATGTTTTGTTTGTTGACATGAAAAGGCATTGCGAGGGAATTGCGCATGTTCAGGAAATGGAATATTAAGAGAAACTGCACTTAACATTAATGAAGGATGAATTTCACAATGGCTATGTTTATTTTCGTATGTTCTCATATCTTTTGCAATCAATACATTTTCAGATTCAATTGAATCAATATATTCAATCGGAGCGGCATTTTGAACAAGTACTTGGATATAGTTAGCATCTTTTTTAAGATCTTCTAAATCATCTTTAAAATATTCATTTTGTTCAAATGAAAGATTTTCTCCATATTTTTGATATAAAAATCCATGAATCGCTTTTTTCCAAGTTTCAATATAAGTATAGTCTCCATTGATAAGTGGATTTATTTTATTACCATTTTTATCTTTTTGAATCAAATTAAAAACGGGTCTCACCATTCTACCTGAATCACAAAAGACATGAATTTCATTTGTTTGTACATTCCAAGAAATCGAGGTTGTAATATTGATAAAACTATTCAATTTAAGTAATTTCATAAATTGTACTAATTGAATAGGTTCTCGATGGATTCCAATCAACTGACCATTTAAGAAAACATTTGATGAATTATAAAAATCTTTATAAATAGTTTCCTCTAATGCTTGAACCCCTGAGTCATACAATGCATGTAAGATATTATTTCCATTAATATTCGTTGTAACTCTAGCAATAATTGATAAATGATTAATAATACCAACATTCCCTCCATCAGGTGATTCAGTTGGACAAACAAATCCCCATTGTGAATTATGTAATTTTCGTGGTCCCACAGTTTTTGAACCAGCAGGTAATGGTGTTGATAACCTTCTTATATGTGAAAGAGTACCTAACATAACATTACGATTTAAATCTTGAACAATCCCTTGACGACTTGAAAGACCTGTACCAAATCTTGCTCCAAATGATTTTGTGATTGTATTCATAATTGAATTGTCAAAGATTTTACTTACATTTAATCTATTAATAATATTTGAAATATCAGAATCTTCAATTGATTCATAGTTCAATTTATATTCTGCATCAACTTTTAAAGATGTATTTCTTTTAAACTTTCCCCATAATTCACGATATAATTCCAATAATAATGAACCTGCTAGATCAATACGTTTATTCGAATATGAATCTCTATCTGTTTCTTTAAATACCCCCAAATGAGTCAATAATATTTTACGGACAGAGAAACCTAAATATTTAGCTTTTGCTAAATTATCTTTACCATAATTAGGGAATAAATTATTATTAAGTATATCAATTACATTATAATTCTCTTTCCCTTTTGTATTTAATGATAATAATTTAAATGCATTTTTTTGATTATATACAGGTTGTGCATCTTTAATTGATGGGATAATTAATTCATATAATTTATTTTTTAATTGATCATTATCATTTTCATAAATAATAAACGATAGAATATCTTTATCAGAAATAATACCTAATGCTCGAAACATAATAAATAAAGGAATATTGATATCAAAGCCTAAAACACGAACAGTAAATGTATTTTCTTTAAGAACAATATTTTTATCTTTATCCCTTAATTTATTTTCAATATATGAAACATAATTTGTTCTTGATGATTGAAAACCTTCATTTGAAATGGATTTAATATTCCCTTGAAGAATAACATTATCTTCGGGGGACTTATTGATGTACAAAATATTATTTACTTTCTTTTCTTGAGAAAGAATAACTTTTTCTTTACCTTTAATAATAAAGTATCCACCATGATCATAAGGACATTCTCCAAAATCCGATAATTTAATAGGATCTAATTTATGGAGTAGGCACATTTTAGAATGTATCATAATTGGGATTGTACCTATATTTACTTTTTCAAAGTTTTCAACTTTTGTTTCACCATCTCTATTATGAAAAATATAATGTACCCCAATATTACACAAAATATTCGATTGATATGTTAAATTTTTAAGCCTTGCTTCATTTGGAAACATAACAGATAAAGATTCATTTTTATAAATTGAGGGAGAAGAAACAAAAATATTTTCAATGTCTTTTTCAATAACTTTACCATCTTTTTCTTCTCTAATTTTACTTAATGGTACGCCTTCTTCATCAAGAGTTTCCCCATAATAAATTCTAATTTCATATGCAAAACTACCTGTTTTTTTATTTTCACCTTTGAAAAGTATGAATGGATTTTCACGTTTAATTATTTTTTTAATACCATTTTCTTCTGAAAAAATGAATTCATCAAAAGAATCTACTTGATGTTGTGATTTATAATAATCTGTATCTCTAAAAAATGTATCAATAATATCCCATTCATTAATTAATTTTTTATCTTCCATAATTATATTATATATTATGGATTTTTTTTAAATGATAGACTTAACAAAAATATTGTATAATAATATAAATAGTATGGAAAAACTTAGTGATTCACTTGGAAAAATTCAATTAGAAGAAGCATATGATCCACGCCCTAGATCAATGTCTAGATCCAGATCCAGATCTAGATCAAAGTCCAGATCAAAGTCTAGATCTAAATCCAGATCTAAATCCAGATCCAGGTCCAGATCCAGATCCAGGTCCAGATCCAGATCCAGATCCAGATCAAGCCCTAGACGAGGATATAATCCAATTTTAAGAAATTGGAATACACAAGGTCCTTCACCTGGATGGTTAACCCACCAGGGAGCTGAAGATTTACCTGTAAAAATGAAGCGTACTGAAGATTTACCTGTAAAAATGACGCGTACTGAATTTGCAAAAATGTTAGGATACAGAGATTTAAATGAATTTGATGATTATGCATCCACCGTTGATTATCAAAAATGGAGAGACTACAATAATATGGATGGTGGTTATGGATATGGATCTTCTTCATTAATGGGGGCACCTTTAAACGGTGGATTTGCTGATAAAATAGCTTTTGCAATAATGCGTGGTGGTAAAAAGAGTAGAAGAGGTAGTAAGAGTAAAAAGAGTAGAAGAGGTAGTAAGAGTAAAAAGAGTAGTAAGAGTAAAAAGAGTAGAAGAGGTAGTAAGAGTAAAAAGAGTAGAAGAGGTAGTAAGAGTAAAAAGAGTAGAAGAGGTAAAAAAAAGAATAAAAAGAGTAAATCATCCAAAAAATCAAATAAACCTTCTGTCCACAACCCGAATTCTAAATGTATGAAGTTATTCAAAAAATATGGTTTGACAAATCAATCAAAAACTGTAAAATGGATTAATAAAAATCATCCAGACCGTGCTAGTTCTTCTCAGTCAAAAACTTTAAAGGATGATTATAAATATATTACAGGGTGTTTTGCACAGAGGAAACAAATTTTTAAAATGATGAAATCGAAAACTAAATCGAGTAAGAAATCAAAATCAAAATCTATAAAAGCGTTAAAATAATTTAAAAATAAAATGATTTTTTTAATTAATATTTTTTTCCAAAAATTAAATAATTTATAAAATATGAAGAATCAATTATTTAAAATTTCGCCGGATTTACAATTTACAAAAAAATTATTAGAATTATTCGGTATAAAAGACATTAATGACAACCATTCATTTACAAGAAATAATTTAATTGATTTAAAAACAGTTGAAAAAATGGAAGAAAATGTGAATGAATTATCAAAATATTATATTCCATGTAAAGCAAAAAAGTACTTATCTGATTTAAACGAAAAAAAATGCATTACAATTTTAAGACAATTTTTAAAAATACATAACCATACATTAATTTCAAAAGAAAAATATAACAAAGGAAAAAAGCAATTATTTTATCAAGTAATTCCGCAGCAAATCGATATGTTGACAAAAAATCGAGAATCAGAAAAAGTTATTCTTTCATTTGATTAAATGGTTTGTCTTTACAAGGTGAGAATGATTTACGATGCCATTCTGTAACACCATATTCTTCTATTGCTTCCATATGTTGTTTAGTACCATAACCTTTATTTTTTTGAATATTGTATTTTTTAAGTTCAGGATATTCTTCGACAAGTTGAAGAATATAATTATCTCGATATGTTTTTGCTAAAATACTTGCTGCGGCAATACTCTTATAAGTATTATCACCTTTAATAACACAATCATGATTAATAAAATCATCTTGTTCTTTACTATAATACGAAGGGAAATGATTACCATCTGCTAAAATACTATTAAAAGTGTGATTTTCTGATAATTCATCTAAACAAAGATGCATACCATCCAAAGAACATTTTAAAATATTATTTTTATCAATTGTATCATTATCAATTAATTGTATTGAATATGCAATTGCATTTTCTTTGATATAATCAAAACATTTTAGACGATATTTTTCTGTGCATTTCTTTGAGTCTTTAATTTCCATTGAAATTTCGGGATCTTTTTTTGGCCATATAACACCTGCAATACAAACAGGTCCAAATAAGCACCCTCTACCAGCTTCATCTAGTCCAACTTCAAGATTATCTTTATCTTTGTATTGTTTTAAAATATTTTTAGACATTTAAAATATAAATAATATTATAATTATGCTTCTAAATAATTTTTTATATACACGTTCATTACTAAAAAATGAACATTTTCAAAATCGTTTAAAATTTAGTAGTTTAGTACCTAAAACAAGTATCTACGATGCTATTGAAAATCCATTTGAAAAAGAAGAACATATTGAAGAAATTAAGGATATTATTATTAACGGTGGCAAAGAAGAATTGGATGAAGAAGAATTGGATGAAGAAGAATTGGATGAAGAAGAATTGGATGAATTAAAAGAAGAAGTAGAAGAATGTGAAAACGACAAAAATGAATTAAAAGAAGAAGTAGAAGAATGTGAAAACGATAAAACTGAATTAAAAGAAGAAGTAGAAGAATGTAAAAACGATAAAAATGAATTAAAAGAAAGTATTGAAGAATATAAAACCGATAAGGAAGAACTCATAGAAATGAATGATAAATTAAAAGAAAAAATAATAGAAAAAGAAGAGGGGGAAGAAGAAGAAAAGAAAATAGAAAAAGATCTTGAAAAAATAAAAAAAGCAATCGCCTATATAGGATCAAAAAAAGGTGGAGGTGAAGAAATAGACAATGCGATACAACATAAAGATGTTATTTTTGATAATTTAACTAAAGGTGGTGGAGAAAAAAATAGTGATAAAGATGTTAAGAATGTAGTTGTATCATTTTTTTAATATTATATTATATTATATTATATTATATTAATGAATAACAAAGAATATTTAACTTTATTTTTACTTTTTGTATTGGGATATTTATTTGCAAAACAAACATATGAACCATTCCAGACAGGCGGAGATCTACCATTTGGACAATTAGTACGTAATTTTGTTGAACATGGTAATGTTCCTTTATTTTATCGTTAAATACTGAATATTAATTTATACTAATTATAAAATGTTAAACTTAATTTACATGGCGAAACCTATTTATGGTGGTTGGGTCACTTTTACTGCACATTTATGTTTAAAATATAATTGTGAATTATTTAAAGTCGGAAAGAAAACTGAAAAGAATACGAGAAAATATGGTTATGGTGTTGGATATCAAAATATGAAAATAGATGAAATAATCTCAAAAAAAAATTTACTAATTACGGCTGTTGATAAACATTATTGGGAATATTTAGATAAATTTCCTGAAGGAACAATGTTAGTTATTCATGATCCAACTGAATTAAAGGGGAAAGAAAATGCTATCGTAAAAAATATCAAACGTTTTAAGATAATTACAATAAGGAAGACTGTTCAAGAATTTTTAAAAAACCAGTACAATATTGATGCTGATTTTTTACCCCATCCATTTTATGAATATCTAAAAGATGAATCAGAACCATCCGATTATTATTCATTATCAATTTCTAGAATTGATTTTGACAAGCATACAGATTTAATTTTAGAAGCAAATCAACTGATAACTGCTGAAGATAAAAAAATACAAATTTTTGGAGCTGAGAATCGTTTATATGTACACCACAAATTAAAAGATTTAAATTTTCATGATTACTGGCATGGGAAATTTCCTAAAACATTACCTTTATCACATGAAGGGAAAAATTTATTGAATGACTGTAAATTTATTGTAGATATGTCAATTATTAAAGGTGATGGTGGAGGAACTCAATATACATTTTTAGAAGCTATTTACCATGATTGCGTATTGATACTCCATAAAGAATGGGTAGAACAAGGCACAACCTTTCAAAAAGATCACAATTGTTATGTTGTTGGATATACTACTAACGTAGGAAAAGAAATTGCAGATATAATAAATTTTCCATTGGATAGTAAATATGAAACTATTTTAAAGAATTCAAAAGAAATATTGAAAGATCACATTCAAGTTAAGTGGTTTTAAAAAATATCTATTATTATATAAGAATAATAATGGCAAAAAAATGTCTTGATTGTACATCAAATGCGATTGATGATTTAGAAAGTGATATGGATCATGAAATACCTATGTGGTATAAAAAAGCGGGTAATTATTCCCGCTTACCTAAATTATTAAATCGCGAAGATAAATTTAACCCAAATAAAACAAAATTAAAAGAAGATCCTCCTGAAATATCAGAAATCGAAGTTCGCATACCAGTTGAAGTAGAAGTCTATGAAAAAAATGGTAAAAAAGAAGGAACCTGGATATTTTATTGGGCGGCATTATCAAACAAAGAAATTGAGATTAATGGACCGGAAGCAGCATATGGAGATGAATCAAACTCAGGTGTAACAAAATCGGATAAAGAAGGTAAAGCGGAATTAGTATTAAACTGTCCTCAACCTTATCGTGTAGAAGGTATTAGTTATCCACGACACGTACATTATACAACAGTTACAAAAGATAATGTATGGAGTTTAGAAGTAAAAACCCATGTTGTTTATTGCCATTTAGATAAGGAACAATTTACAAAAGCATTAAAATCAAAAGATCATATTATTATTAATGCTTTATCCGAAGAAGACCATAATGAAAAATCAATACCAGAGACATTAAATTTACCAGTTGGAAATTTAAATAAGAATAATAGAGGTGAAAAAGTACAAGCCTTTATTGAACACAACCTCAAAAAATATCCTGATTTAGAAGATTTAATTGATGAAGATAAGATAAGTATCAAAGATGTACCCATTATTACCTATTGTGCCGATGAATCTTGTAATGCTTCAAAAAACTTAGCAAACCATATTATGAATGCTGGTTTTTCAAATGTAGTTGAATATCCGGGAGGAATAAAAGAATGGTTTGATGAAAAAGGAGATAGCGATGAAACATCTGATGAAGAAGATGGATTTTTTAATGATACAGATAAATATAATTTAGAGGAAGAGTATGAAACTATCATTATTAATAACATTAAATACAAACATAAATTAGATGATTTAAATTACATTTTTGATGAAAATGATAATAAAGTAGGGGAATTAATTGACAAAAAAGTTGTCTGGGATACAGAACAAGATAAAAAAAATAATGAAATAATGATTGAAACAACTGATGAAGAAGAGGATGAGGATGATGAAAAAACAAAATCAATTATGGATAAAATTAATGGAAAGAAAGAGGAACAAGAGGAGCAGTCAGAGGATGAGGATGAACAAGAGGAGCAGTCGGAAGAGTCAGAGGATGAAGATGAGGATGAACAAGCGGAGCAGTCAGAAGATGAGGATGAACAAGAGGAGCAGTCAGAGGATGAGGATGAAGATAAGGATGAAGATAAAGGGGAAAAAGATAAAAAAGGAGGTGATAAAAAAACATCTAGTTTAGCATATGATGGTATTTATTTATGTGCGGGAGGAAGTGAATTAATTACACAGAAAAGGTATGATAATTTATTCCGTGGATGGGGATTTTCATTTATTTAATATTAAAATTTGATTTAATTTTTCACTTAAAAAAGTAATGGAATAAAAAATTAAATATAATAAGAAATGGCAAAAACAAGATGTTCCTTTTGCAATAAAAAAACGGGATTAATACACTTTACATGTCCATGTAAAGGAATATTTTGTTCTTTACATCGTTATACACATTCACATAATTGTACATATAAAGAAGAAAGGAAAGAAGAAAAAAAAGAAGAAATTAAAAAGCTTAATCCTAAGACAGAAAGTACAACATTAATTAAAATCGAATAATCTATTCAATTTTATAAATAGTATTAAATTTTTTTAATGTAGTTTGAACTCTTTTTTCATTCATATTAATTACATCCACTAAATATGAAAATAATTTTTCAATATTTTTTTCTGAAGAATGAAATTCTAAATCATCAATATTAATTTTATCATAATATTGTAGGAAATTCTGTTTTGCATAATGAAATGTTTCTAAATAATTAGGTGGAAATTGATAATTTGTATATTTAATTATTTCTTCAATTGTGCCATATTTTTGAATTAGTTTAAGAGCTGTAATATTACCTACTTTTGGTACTTGTGGACAATAATCACATCCGCAAAGGATACAAAACTCGATGAATTTATCATGGTTTATATTAAGTCCCTCAATAATTTTTTCGTAATTGAAAATAGATACAACACCTTTTCTTTTTAGATCTTTATCAACGCAATTTCTGATTAGATTTGGGCATGCATAAACTAACGAATCCATATCTTCAGTTAGTACATAATCAACAACACCCATTCTACATAATTCACTTGCATAAGCTTCACCTTCTCCTATTTCAGGATGAATGTATGTAATTCCCATTAATTCAAGTAGAGTTTTTACATCATCTACCATTTCTTTTGTTACTCTTGTGCATGCTTTTTCTAATTTATATTTTTCTTCTTGACCCAATACTTTTGTTTCAAGTTCTAATTTTGCTTTTTCTGATTTATCTTTTCTTTCTTGAATACAATCTTGTTTGTTATCAGGTGGTTTTCCATCAAATACAAAGATTAGTTCTATATCAAGTGTAATGTAATTCATAATTTTATAGAACAAACCTGTAATATGGTTTGTAATTTTTCCTTCTTTATTATAGAAGAATTTTTTTTGATTACTTAATAATTGTTGATAAATAATTAAACTTGCATCAACAGCAACTTTCTTACCTGATAATTTATATAGATTTTCATTGGTAATCGATTCTGGAGAAAACTTCTTAATCGTCTGAGTCAGTGATTTAATACCCATATGGTTTATTTTAGTTAAATATTATAATTATTATTCAAATTTTGTTTTTAAATATCCTTTAGAAGTAGACTTTTTAGTATTAGATTAGATTCAAGGAACTGTATTTCTGACATATTTAAAAACCATTTGTATTTTGAATGTGTTAATAAACGATCATACGGAATTGTAACAACCATTAATTTATTTTTATTTAAGAAATCAAGTGGAGATGTACCCATTAATTCATTAAGAGAAATAACTTGGTGTTTTGAATTATACGTTCCATCATATTCTGTACCAAAATGATATTGTGTTGGTTTATGTAATTCTAATAAATGAGAAAGGATATCGCTACTTGACGATATTTTGATATTATAATGATATTTATCTTTTTTAAGCATTTGTAAATACCTTAAATATTCTTTAATAAAAACAGTACCTTTTTGTGACCCAATTACATATGAATTAGGAAAATAGATATGGTTTTGAGATTGTATAATTGATGGATTACTACCAAATGTAACCATTTCATAATTATGTAATAAATTAAGTGCTTGATTTAGATCATATACAATCGTTCCAGGAGATACACATAGACCACCATATTCTTTTAAAATATTTGCAAAAAGGATATCTACCCTTAATTTTAATGGTGTTGATGAACCATGGATCATTTCAATATCAAAATCAGGTAAATATTCTTTTATATTTAATGGTGTAAGGATAATTAGTTCTGGTACATTTTTTTTCATTTGTTCAATACATTTTTTAAAATAGACGGGTATTTTTAATTTTGTATATGATAATTGAATATTACGGTTATCACTTGGAATTTCAACATAAGTCCAAATACGATAAGTTTTTAAAGGATTAATTTCTTGTAATCCTTTTAATATATCTTTATATAATTCATTTCTTCTCTCTAATTTTTTCTCTTCATAAGTTAAAACTTGTTTAATTAATGAACCATCCTCATCAATGCTAATTTGTTCGATAGTAGGTTTTACTAATGCTTTTTTATCAATAATGTAAAATAATACAAAGATACCTATGATAACATATACAATTGTATCCATAATAATATATAATATATATTATTTAAAAAGATTGATCACATAAAGGACAAATTCTTTTTTTCTCGATCCACATATCAATACATTCTTTATGAAATATATGAGAACAATAGATAATAGAGAGTGTATCCCCTTCTTTCATTTCTTCCAAACAAATCACACATTCATCAAAATTATTTTTTTTCTTGTTAATGAAACTTGCGATTGTTTGATTCATTTCTTTTTGTTTTTCAACAACTTGTTTATTTGATTTAAATAGATCTTTAAGAAAATCCATATGTGTTATGATTAGATTAAAATTTTATATTCAATCATATAGATGGATCTATCTACAATAACAAATAATATATTGCAAAACTTTAAAAAAGAAATAGAAAAAGAAGAAAATATATTACTCATTAAAAAAGATTTATTACGTCCAATTATTAAATATACACTCGATGAAATATATCCTTATTTTTTCAAATGTATAATTGGAATCATTTCAGTATTATTATTTTTAATTATTTTAATTTTTTTGAATCTTAAGATAATATTAAAAGTTTAATAATATTCCATTGTTCTTTCATTATCAAAGTATCCAGCATGAATTCCTTTTTTTGCATCTTCAATGTTTAAATAACTGATTGCTGGATAATAGAAGTATTTGATAAATCCAGATTTTTGTAATTTAACCATTTCACTATCAAGGGCACGTACTTTATTTTTACTTTCAATTTTTTTTAATAAATCATCAACTGTTTTCCATGTTGGAAAGTAATATCCATGACCACCTAAAATACGATATTTTGAAGAATCGATTGTATTAAATTTTTCTTTTTGAAAAGTTTTCCTTAATGAATCAATTGTATCATACCATTTCTTATTTTTAAATGTATCTGGTGGATGAAGGGTACCACCAAAATAAATAATACTATCTTTATAGTTATTAATTTTTTTCATTGCTTTTTTAAGCCTTGAAAAATTAACTTGAGCATCATCTTCGATAATAAGAACACCATTTTCTGGAAATTTTGATTTTGATTGATGAACTTTTTTAATTACTCCTAGATGAGAAGTTAATATTCCAGCGGTACATTTTTTCTTTTTTTTAGCCGCATTCCACATAATTTGTAATTTTTCTTCATTTCTTTTAAATTCTGATTTATATTTTGTTTGTGGATCAACACCTAAACAAGCAGAATAACGATCAATTAAACCTTTATTATAATCTCCTTTATATTTTTCCCATTTACTTTTATCTCTTTTTAGATTAATTACATATATTTTAGGAAAACTACTTTTTTTATTTTTTTCAACTCTTAAAGAAGGACTTACCAATTTCCTTTTTTTGGATGTTAAAGTTATCTTTTTTGATCTTTTTTTTGAATGTATCTTTCCCATATATAATATTACAATATTATATAATTGATGGGACAACAAGATAGATTTTTAGATCAATTTGTATATTTACATTTTGCAGTTGGTATTTTATTTTATTATTGGGGGGTTAGCTTAAAAAATTTTATTATTATCCACACCTTATATGAAATATTTGAAATTACACCTATGGGAGTCAATATAATTAATAAATATTTTAAAGATATATGGCCTGGAGATGGTAAAAAATTAGAAGAATTAGGAATAAATGCTTTAGGAGATACATTGGGGGCTGTAATTGGGTGGTTAAGTGCAATGAAATTAGATCATTTGGGGAAAGAATATGGATGGTACGAATTGCACATCCAAAAATAATATTAAATAAAAATAATTTTAAATATATAGTTATGGTAGAAGATATTAGAAAGCAATTTAAACCAAATAAATCACCAAAACAAGTATTTAAATATGGTGCATTTGGAGGGACATACTTTCGTCCTATTTATTCTTCAATTACAGGAAAACATTATAAATCCGGAAATGTTATCAGGGAATTTAAAGATTGGTTTAAAGGTATGGATATTGAAAAAATGATTACATCTGAAAAATATGACAAAAAAGTGAATAAATATGGGGTTAAATGTGGTAGTTCTTTAGAAGATTGGGAAGATAGTGGATGGATTGTTAAACAAGATCCTTATGGATGGTTTCAATGGTATTGTCGGTACTACAAAGGAAGAAGGACAAAAGACGATGAAAGACAAATAAAACGATGGTTAGCCCTTGCAGGTCCAAACGGTCGTTTTAGAAGAAGATTAATGAATGAGATTATAAAAAAAAAGAAAAAATATAATGATCCAAGTGTTAGTCCTGTTATTCGACAAGTTTTATTACATTGGGGATATGAATTAACTAAAAAAGATTTTGATAACTATAAAAAATCACTTAGAAAGAAGTCTTAGGTCGGACTTCTAGCCAAGCTTTTACTTTTTCATGTGACGCAACATTATCAACCACTGAACGTATCTTTGGAGAAACAAGTGTTGCATTGTATGAAGCTTCCTTGTTATCAAAGAATTGTGTAATAAATGAATAAAGTACAACATCTGACAAAGACAATGTAGTTCCAACACTAAATCCTTCACTCCCAGTGAGTTGATGTTCAAGTAAAGTTAATCTCTCAACAAGTGTAACAGTAAACCATTCATTCATACCTGCATCTTTTTCTTCTTCTGGGAGCTTACGGACTGTTTGATACAATTCCTTAAAATCCCTTACAGATTCACAAATAGCATCAATCTGAGCAGATTCTAGATCATTTGAACCCATCATATTAAATCTTCGAGCAAGAAAACGTTCGATACTCTTTGATTGGGGGATAGTGACACCATCTACTTCCAGAAATGGTAGTTTATTAAGAGATTTTACAAGTTTTCCATCTGCTTTATCCGTATCAAATTCTTCTTTTTTCATTTCATATTTTGACATATCAATAACTTCTAACGGATAACGGAAATCTTCATATTCTTCACCATTGATGACAAAAAGAATACGGGATGTTTCTGCAAGTCCTCGTCCATTAAAGTAAGTAAGTTTCATTTAAATAGAAGAGTACTATTATTCTTAAATATTTTTTGAATTTCTTTTTTTGAAACCGAATCAAAAAAATATTTACTAAACTTTTCAAAAACTTTTTTTGTAAGTTGATACTTATTGATTAATACTACTAATTGATCATAATTTTTATTTTCAAAAAGAGTATACAATTTTGATAAAATAGTAGTGTTTAATCCATGATTATTTAATAATTTTAAATTGTATGTATAAATAATAGAACGACTTAAATATTTATTGTATGTTTTATTTATTATTTTAATTTTTTGAATCGATAACAATCTTAATGGACAAACGACTGAGAATGTTAGTATATGATTAATTATTTCCCAATCATTTAATTGATGTATTTTAAAATAAAAGAAATCTCCAAAACAATTCATTTGATAAATTTGTTGAATTAAATTAATTTTCTTTTGATAAGATAGTTGTTTATTATTAAAAATCCATGAAATACAATTTTCTAATATATGTAAAGAAGTAATTATATAATCATTAATCGATAAACGATAATAATCATTCAAAGTTTTACTATGATAGATTGTTTCAATGGATTCAAAAAGATCATCATATTTTTTTTCATATTTTTCAATTGATTTAGTATTTGTTTTATGAAATTCAATATTTATTTTAATTGTATTGAAATTATTGGATGAATTTTTAATTAATTCTTTTAGATTAATATTAGAAACAGGATAATATTTTTCAAGTATTTTTTTTATTTGACCATTAGTTAGTGATAAATTAATTGGAAAACATTTCTTATAAATACTTTGTACTGTTTTATGATTAATATTCTGAAAAATATAGATGACATGAAAGTTTGATTTTTTTTTTGAAAAATCAACAATTTGTTTAAATAAATTTTTATCATTTGTTTGAATATATTTTAAATCATCAAATAGAAGAGCTTTTTTTCTAGCCTTTTTATCGAACATCATTGTAATACTTTTCTTATACAATGACATTTTCAGATAATCTTCTAATACTTTTGAAGATTTACAGAAATCAATATTAATAGTAATAGGGATAAAATCTCTTAGAATATAATTTGCAAGAAATGTTTTCCCAATCCCTGAATTACCATATAATATTAGTGGTTTATCTTGATATTTTTTATCAATCCATTGTTTAATGAATATTTTTTTATTTAATAATGAGAGAATATAATCTCCATAATTATCCATAAAATATAATCTTAGTTAGTTTCTTAAATAAATTACTTAAAAAAGTATAACTATTGTATTATAAATTATGGTAGCTATTGGAATCGATCTAGGGACAACCTATAGTTGTGTGGGATGGTGGAAAGATAATCGTTGTGAAATTATTGCGAATGATCAAGGAAACCGTACAACCCCTTCATATGTCGGATTTACTACTGATGAAAGAATTATTGGAGATGCAGCAAAAAATCAAGCTTCTGTGAATCCAGAAAATACCGTATTTGATGCTAAACGATTAATTGGTAGAGATTTTAATGATTCAATTTTACAATCTGAATTAAAACATTTACCATTCAATGTTATAGGAAAAAATGGTAAACCTTTAATTGAAGTTACTTACAAAGATGAAAAGAAAACATATCACCCCGAAGAAATTTCATCGATGGTTTTGACAAAAATGAAAGAAATAGCAGAATCATATATTGGGGAACAAGTAACAGACGCGGTTATAACAGTTCCTGCATACTTTAATGATTCTCAAAGACAAGCAACAAAGGATGCAGGGGCGATTGCTGGTTTGAACGTATTACGTATTATTAATGAACCAACTGCCGCGGCAATTGCTTATGGTTTAGATAATAAAAGTGAAGAAAAAAATGTTTTAATTTTTGATTTGGGGGGTGGTACATTTGATGTTTCTTTACTAAACATTGATGATGGAATATTTGAGGTTAAAGCAACTGCTGGAGATACCCATTTAGGAGGAGAAGATTTTGATAATCTTTTAGTGAAACACTTTTCGGATGAATTTAAGAGAAAGCATAGACATGATATTACAGAAAATAAAAGAGCATTGAGGCGTTTAAGGACATCATGTGAAAAGGCTAAACGGACTCTATCAAGTAGTGCAACAGCATCAATCGAAGTGGATTCTCTTTATGAAGGAATTGATTTTTTTACATCAATTTCTCGAGCAAAGTTTGAAATGTTATGTATGTCTTTATTTCAGAAATGTATGGAACCCGTTCAAAAAGTACTTCAAGATTCTGGTGTAGCGAAAAATCAAGTGGATGATATTGTATTAGTTGGAGGATCAACGAGGATTCCAAAGATTCAAGAATTACTCAAAGGTTTTTTTAATGGAAAAGAATTAAGTAAAAATATTAATCCTGACGAAGCTGTAGCATATGGTGCAAGTGTTCAAGCTGCAATTTTATCAAAATCAACATCTGGAAATGAAAAGGCTGATGAAATATTACTTTTAGATGTTGCACCATTATCCCTTGGAATTGAAACTGCCGGTGGTGTCATGACTAAAATTATCGAAAGAAATACAACAATTCCAACAAAAAAATCTCAAACATTTTCAACATATCAGGATAATCAACCTGCCGTAACAATTCAAGTATTCGAAGGTGAAAGGACCATGACTAAAGATAATAATAGTCTCGGTAATTTTGAATTAGGAGGAATTCCACCTGCGCCAAGAGGTACTCCTCAAATTGAAGTAACATTCGACATTGATGCAAATGGTATTATGGATATTGAAGCACAAGATAAAAGTTCTGGTAATAAGAAAAATATTACAATTACAAATGATAAAGGAAGATTATCATCGGATGATATTGAAAGAATGGTGAAAGAAGCAGAAGAATTTAAAGAAGAAGATTTAAAACATCAAGAATATATTGAATCAAAAAATGAGTTTGAAAATCTATTATTCCAAACAAAAACAACCTTATCAAATGAAAAAGTAAAAGAAAAATTATCGGAAGATGAAATCAAAATAATGAATGATAAAATCGAAGAAAATCAACAATGGTTACAAAATACTGAAACCACAATTGAAGAATTAAAAACTAAAAAAGATGAATTTAATGTTTTTGTTCAACCATATATGACAAAACTTTATCCTAATCAAGGAAGTGATCCAGAAATGCCTGTAGTTGATGAAATTGATTAAAAGAGAATATTACTCATATCATATGTATAACTATCTGTATTTCCAGCTCTAGGATGTTCCATTGGTACAGGAGCACTCGATATTTTTTGAAGGTATCCATCGTATTGATCTAATTGATCACCAATATTTGAACTTGCATAATCAACAACCATTTTATTAAGTGTTCTTAAATTTGTTATCATTTGATCCGAGGTAAGGACCGAATTTGCATATTGTAAATAAATTGATCTCATAATTACAAACAATTCATTTTCCGATTGAAAGGCTATTTTTTTATTTTTTTCTTCATGAATTTTATATCTAATGGTCATTTGAATTGCTTTTACATTCATATCTGAAAAGAATAAATTGCTCATCGGAGTTTCTTGAATAATACCCTTTAATGAATAAGAACGCCGATTATTAAATATAATTGGTTCATTATTTTCCATGTATTCATTACGTGTCGTTTGATATATATCTTTCATATAACCATTTTCATTAATTGGTTGTTTAAAATCTCCCATTTATTAATTATAATAGATATTATTTTTATAATTTATATATATATTAATTATATATATATATAATTATGTTTGAAATACTAAATTTACAAAATGTCTTAAAATATTTCCTTATGTTATCTATCGTGACAACATCAACGTATTATATCCCAAATTGTTCAATTATGAATGAACATGCAATATATATTGGATTATTAGCGGCGACAACATTTGTACTTTTAGATAGATATATGCCATATGTTGTTATTGTACAACAAGATAAACATGAATACTATCAACGATAAATATTAAATACTAGGTATATATTCCCATAATAATGTTTGACATATTTTTTGCCAAATAATATCTTGTTGTTGAAGTTTTTCCCTACTTTTTAAGAGTGGAAAATAAACTAATAAATGATCTAATTCAAGTAATTCACAGAATTTATGAAGGACGTAAGAATAAGATAAAAAGTTTTTACGATTTTCAGGACAATGTTTCATGAATGGTGTTTGTATTTCTTTAAACATAATTCTCAATTGTTCTTCATATTGTCTTGTTAAAATTGGGGCTTTTTTACCATTTAAGATATTAATAATATGTGGAATATGTTCATAATATTTATTGTATTTTAATTTTTTTAAAATTTCTCTCATATTTTTATAAGAAATATCATCTATTTTTAAGAATTTATTTTTTTTCAATTCTTTCATTATTCCTTTATATACTTCTTCTGGTATATCAGTTGTTTCTTTTGCTTGAAACTGTGCTAACCACTCATTAAAATGATTAATTCTTTTATAAGCGAAATAAGAAGATTCTCTTGGTGGATCTTTATAAGATACTTTTTCTGAATTAATAATAATTGAATCTGTATATCCACATTGTTCGCATATTAATAAACTATCCACATTTTTTAAAACTAATTTGCCCAAACATAAAGGACAATTATGTATATCTTGAACATAATGTTCTTTAATAATTGTATCATCAATCAATCTCATATAATTATTTACTAATTTTTCTTCTTTTTTTTTATTTTTATTTTTATTCATGAAGTCAACAACTGTAATTTCTGTATTTTCAATTGTTTCTTCTTTTTTTGAATAATATTCATTTAATAAATCACCTGTATTAAGATAATATTCAATACTTTCATTTGGATCATAATCATTAATAATTATTTCTAATTGATCCAATTTTTCTTTTAATTCTTCAGATGGATTTTCTTGATAAGTAACCAATAGTTTTTCTTTTTCTTTCATTGCATCTTCATATTTTTTCTTATTTTCTGAAAAATTAGATGACATTCCTTGATGTACAGCATCGATTGTTACTCTCTTATCTGCAATAATTTTTTTTAAAGGTTTATCTTTGAAAGACATCTTTTTATATAGTATTATTATTTTTCTTTAAATGATATTTGAATTAGTAATATCTATAATAATATCTATAATAATATCTATAATAATATCTATAATAATATAAGAATACTACTACGATGGAAAAAATTACACGATTAATATTATTATTATTGATGGTTGTTATTGGAATGTATTTATTCTTACCTAAAAAACCATATATTGCGAAGTCAAATATACACGGTCAAGGGTTATTTTCTGGAAAAAAATATAAAAAACATGATGTTATTTTTGAAAATATATTCCCTTATAAAGATAATTCAATCATGTTATTTAATCCAATTACTAAAGAAAAGTTCCAAAGTTATATCCTTAATGAAGGTAGATACATTAACCATTGTTCTCTAAATAAAAATACCGATATTATTTCTGATGATTATAAACTCTTCAAGGTAATTGCTATAAGAGATATTGATAAACATGAAGAATTATTTATAGATTACAATATCTTGCACAAACATTTTCCATTTATAGCACCGGCATTACCTAACTATATTAGTTGTTAAATTTGATGCCTTATTATTTTTTTATAGTACATTTAATTTCAATACTATGTCAATTGAAGAAATCTTTGTTAAAAATATTTATGATAAAATTGCTCAAGAATTTGATACTACAAGATATCGTCCATGGACATGTGTTGAAAACTTTTTAGATACTATCCCTAAAGGATCAATTATAGGAGATATTGGTTGTGGGAATGGTAAAAATATGCTATATAAGAAAGATTGTATAAACTATGGTTGTGATTTTAGTGCTAGTTTAGTTAACATTTGTCTGCAAAAAAATCTAAATGTAATTTGTGGAGATATTCTTGATATTCCTTATAAGTCAGATTCATTTGACTATACAATTTGTATTGCTGTAATTCATCACTTATCAACACCAGAAAAAAGAAAGAAAGCAATTCAAGAATTAGAACGAGTCACAAAAAAGGGAGGAAAGATATTAGTACTTGTTTGGGCTTTAGAACAAGAAAAAGATTCTCGAAGAAAATTTAATAAACAAGATAATTATGTTGATTGGAAAGATAAACAACAAAATCTTTTAGGAAAAAGATATTATTATGTTTTTAAAAAAAATGAATTAGAATCATTGGTTGATGAAAAGAAGATTGAAAAGAGTTTTTATGAAAAAGGAAACTGGGGGATTCTTATTAAGGTTTGATTATCTCCTCCTTTTCCGCATTGTCCTCTTATTTTTTCTGCCTCCACCTTTTTTCTTTTTTTGTGTCTGTGTTTGTGATTGTGTTTTTTTCTTATTTTTCTTCTCTTTAGATTTTGATCTTGATTTTGATTTCTTCTTTGTTCTAGAATTACTTGATACTTGTGAAGCATCCGGGTTGGGACAGGGTACAGGATCGGGATCTAATTCTTCTGATTTTATATCAATATTACTTTCTATTATTTCTATTTCTGATTGTGTTAACTCAAAATATTTATAGAGTTTTTTATCTGTATCTATATTTTTTGGTATCATAGGTATGAAACTCCAAAAAAATACAGGGACAAAAGAGTTTGCCGCATATATTTTTGATATAAACCTTATAACATTAGACCTAGATAAATACCATTCTAATATATTTTCGGATATATTATCAATTGATATATATCTTCCATCATCACCTATATTAACCTGTAGTGTGTGATCACCACCTTTACTCTTTAATGGACTATACCGCTTCCATACTCTATTTACAAATAATAATTTACCTTTAGCATTCTTTTTATCTTTACTTTTAATGAATTCTATTTTTTTTTTATTGCTGTTTAATATCTTATCTGATATTAATTTAATGTTTAAATCTCCACTATTTGTTGGTGTTGGAATATTAAGGTTTATATATTTTTCTTTTTCATTAAATATTCCTAATGTTTTCCCACTGTAGTTTTCCGGAGAAGATATAAACCATCCAATATGAGTACTTATACCCTCAAAAGAAGATACATAAACATTTGTAACAAGTGTATTAAGTTTAATAATTTCTTTGTTTGCTTCATGTCCTGGTAGTAAATAACGGTTAGGTATTATAAATGCTAAATATTTCCCTAGAATATTATCCTTTTTTATCTTCTTTATAAACTTTACATAAAAATTATTGTCTTTTGTTGGTTTATGGTCAAAGGGCGGATTCCCCATAATCACGTCAAACTTATCAATACCAAATGTCTTTTTTGAATCAAACTCTAAAAAGTCCCCTTTTACTATATTCGGAGTAGCTTTCGGATCAATCATTTTGAATATCTTTTTACAAACGCGGACATTCACTATATTTAATTCAACCATGTAAATCATATCTTCAATAATATGTTTTGATCTTTCTGCCTCTTGTGGTATTTTATCTTTTAATGAATCCATCAATTTATAATATGCTACAACTGGGAAATTACCAATACCATTTGTTGGATCTAACCATTTCCCCTGAGGATTAGACCAAACTTTTTTATCTATTTTATCTATGTGACTGAAAATTTCACAGATTAATTCTATAGGTGTAAATACTTCACCATAAAGATTTTTTTCCTCTTCTCTAACAGTTAATCGTTTTCTGATAACGTCTAATACTTTTTCATCTTTTATGAAAACATTAGAACAAGGTTCAACCTTTTTTAAATTCTGAGAAGATTTTTTTATTCTTTTCATATCTTCTATATTACCATAATAGATCTTAAAAAAGTTATCTTCATTATTTTTTTTAATATTTTCAAAGAAACCTTTTAAATTGGTTTTTAACTCATTATATCTATCATTTAATTCATCTTTTTTAACATTATTTTTTATTATATTCATAAAATGACAATCAATAACATTCGTATCATCTAAGTCTAAAGATTCACATTCTTTTTTTATATCATCAATCTTTTTCTCAAAAAAATCATCTAAACTTTTCATTATTTTTATTCTATATTCCTTATTATCTTGAATATCATCATACGCATCAGACAAAAATAATGCAAATAAAATGATTATATCATTGATAAAATTGGATACTTCGTTATATTTTTCTTTTAACTCAGGTGTTTTTTTCACCTTCAATGGTTTCTTATGACCCATCACTTCAATTTCTCTATATTCATCGGGAGACATATCCGAACCTTTCCTCTCCCCTAACCTTTTCTTTTCGTCTCCTTTCTTCTTTTTATCTTCTTTATACCTAATCTTTAATTCAACTAATAGATCATGAAATTCTTCTATAAAAGTTTCATCAAAATTCTGAAGCATATCATCAACTTCACTTACATCAATTTTCCGTATGTTTTTATTGAATTTATTTATATCATCTAATGAAAAGTCTTTCATCAGTTGATTGTATAAATTATGATATTCTTGACCAGATTGAAAATTGATACCATTAAAATTAAATAATAGTAACTTTTCCAATAATTTTTTCATTTTCTTTTGACCACTGAAAATTTTTTCCGTTTTACTAGTATAATCCATATATTCATACATGAAGGATATTTGCCGGGTTGTTAACATATCAATAAACAATCCTTCTGTTTTCCCTTCCCTTTCAGTTAATACACGAAACATGCTTTGGTAAATCGTATCAACAGATTGAATGGGGTCCATATGCAAGGCAATATCAACACATGGAAGACTTATACCCAAACGCAACATTTTACCGGTCAATATAATAATACTTTTACCATGTGCCTTCGCACATGCTTCCTGTTCTAAAATACATTCTTTAACGCCTATCTTTGATTTAGGGCAGATTGTTGATATACATTGAGTATTCCCTGTTTCGCGTACAGAGGCATCATTCCATTTAATTTGTTTTCCACCCTTTTCTTTTGCTTGTATAAAATCAATCGCAATATTACCGAATTCAACGGAATGTAGAATCAGAACACAATATTTTTCCCTAAACCACGCGTTTTGCATGAGTAAAGTTGAAAAGTTTTTTGTCATATATCCAAATGGACTCTTTTTACCTCTTTTATCTTCTTCATTAACTTCTTCATCTCCCTTTTTACCTCTAAAAATGGTGGGTAAAAACCATATTTCAGAATGAGGTTTTCTTAAAAGGTTACCTTTATTTAATGTCTGTAAAATATATTTTTCATAAATATATTTTTGAATATATTGAATATATCTAGTAGCAGTATCTTTATCTGACAGGTTTTTTTTCATTAATGGTTTAAAGATTTTATCAATAGCAATATTCCCACCTACAATAATGCTATCAAAATCGTTCTCTATATTAGTGAGTATTGGAGTTGAAACAATTAATTCGGGATATTTTTGATATTCAAACACTAACCTTTCCAGATTTATCCCTCGCCCATTGTATTCATTTAGTAAATCGTTAAATACCTTCAATTTTAGAATACCGTCATTTTCTTCAAGTATATTTTCCTTAATCTTTTCATAAATAACTAATTTTTCTTCTCCTGTTTCATCATCAATAATTTTTTTATTAATTGTTTTCATTAAATGAATATCATCATATCTCCATTGAATAAGTTTAGTTTCCCCCTTCCCTTTATTCATATACTTTAATAATGGTTTCGCAAATGTAGCTGTTACCATTACAAATGCTTTATATTCATTATCAAGAACTAATTCTGTTAAAAAATCTTCTTGGAGTGAGCCTTCTCCAGAACCTTGATGTATCTCATCAAAAAATACTATTTTATCTCTTTCTTCTTTAAATATATGTAGTAATTTTGGATCTAAAGAACCTTTTTTATTGTGCATTCGGATAGCTTCTTGACTACAAACGAATATATGTTTTCCTTCTAAAACAGCATGTACGGGTTTACCATGAGATAGTTGTAAATCATGGATTTTATAATTTGAAAAATCGTCATACTCGTTAAACATTTTAATAAATTGATCTTTCGTTTCTGTAATTGCCCCTAATATTAGAAAAACATATTTAGGTTTAATCTTTGAAATTAATCCACCTATCATAAAAGATTTACCAGAACGAGGGACCGCACCCCATACAAATTTCTTAGATTTATCCATAGATTTTTTTGTGTATTCAATAAAATATTCTTGATGAAATCTAGGTTGTATGTACCTTTTGATTGTATCATCAGATTCTTCTTTATGTTTTAATTGATGTAATAATTGTTTATAATAATCGTCTAAGTTATCAATATCATAAATTGCATGACATAGTTTACTAAGGGACTTATTTGATTTATCCATTTTCTTTTCTAATTCATACCTTGACCCTTGAACCAGTAAAACTATATTAAATTCTTTTAATCCTTTTTCAGTTGCTTCTGTATATATATCCTGAATATCATAATTAGTTACACCTTTTACTTTACGATAAAACTTCGATGAAAATAAGTATTTACTATATGATTGAATTGTTTTATTTTCACAATGGGGTATTAATATTTCTTGTCCATTACACGAAGTTTTTTTATTTTTAATAATTTCATCACCTTTATCAATTATCTCAAAATATAAATCAGCAATACCACCTTCATTACCGGAATTAACTTTACCTTCTAAAACTTCTTTTTCGGTTTGAGGCTCTCCATTTTCTAAACTCTTAAAAAATTGTTTCTTTCTTGTATTGTCATCTAGATTCTTAAGATATACAATGATCCATAGTGCTTCATAGACGTGATTTTTTGTAACATTTACACCTTTAACTCTATCTTCTGTAGATGGAAATAATTCTAAAAATTCTTTTACATTTTCTTTATTCTCTTTTTTTATAATATTAATTAATTCATTCAATGTTATCTTATCTTCACCATATTTGAAATCCTTTGACTTACATATTCTTCTTTCATTTCTTAATTCTTTTAATCTATCATTCTTTTCTTGAATCTCACTTTCTATATCTTTTAAATTACAAACAGGAGTAAGCGATTTTAAACCTTTCAAATATTTTTGACCTTTCTCATTTTTAATCCGTGCCCCTTTCTCTTTTAATTCAATTATCGTTCCATATTTTTTTTTTTGACCCGTACTTTCCCATAATACTTTCATACCAACAGTAAATTTATCTGACATGTAAGATATATTATAAATGCATATTTTAATGTTTAAAACTTAAATTAATAATATTGAATAAATAAATGTGTGGAATTTTTGCTTATTTATCTTCTACACGTGAAGATTTAGAAAAGTTAAAAGGTTGTGGTATGAGGTCAAATCATCGTGGTCCAGATTCAACGAATGAATTAATCATTGAAAATGAAACTAATTTTATTTATTTTTTATTTCATCGTTTAGCAATTAATGGATTAGATGAAAAGGGAAATCAACCAATGAAACTTAAAGAAAATGATAATACTGTACTTATTTGCAATGGGGAAATTTACAATTATAAAGAATTAGCTGAAGAATTAGATATTCAATTGGAAACTGGAAGTGATTGTGAAATTATATTGCATTTGTATGAGAAATCAAAACTAAATGATTATCATTCCTATTATTTAAACCATTTCATCCATAAACTCGACGGTGTATTTTCATTTATCATTTATGATAAATTAATTAACCAAGTTGTAATTGGTCATGATCCATTTGGAATACGCCCTCTATATTGGTCCCATGATACAATCAATAATAAATATGCATTTTCATCTGAAATGAAATGTTTAGTTGATTTGACTACCGATATTCAATTTTATCCACCTGGATCATTTACTATTATTGATCTTAACAAAAACACCCATAAAACCCATACATTCTATCCGATGATTTATGAAAAAATTGTGGAAACAAATGAATCAAACATTGCACAAGTAATTCAAACAAAATTAAAAAAAGCAGTTCAAAAAAGATTAATATGTGACCGTCCATTCGGATGTTTGCTATCTGGTGGTTTAGATAGTAGTATAATAACAGCCCTTGTTTGTCAGAATGTAGAACCTTCAAAAGTAAGGACATTTGCTATTGGATTAGAAGGTGCTCCTGATTTATTATCTGCGCAAAAAGTAGCTGATTATTTAGGTACAAATCATACATCTGTAATTGTTTCAGAAAAAGAAATGTTAGAAGCGATAGATTCAACAATTTATCAAATTGAATCCAAAGATACTACGACAATACGTGCATCTGTACCGATGTTTTTACTTTCTAAATATATAAGAGATAATACAGATATTAAAGTGATATTAAGTGGTGAAGGAAGCGATGAAGCATCTGGATCATATCTTTATTTTCACAATGCTCCAAATCCAACCGCCTTTCAAAACGAATGTATTCGTTTATTAAAAGATGTAAGATTTTTCGATGTTTTACGAGGTGATAAAACAACTGCTGGAGCTGGTTTAGAAGTAAGGGTCCCTTACTTTGATAAAGAATTTATGGAATACTATATGGGTATTGACCCTAAAAAGAAAGTTGTGAGAGATGGAATGGAAAAATATTTATTAAGGAAAGCATTTGAAGAATATTTACCCGAAGAAATTGTATGGAGAAGAAAAGATGGATTTTCAGATGGTGTATCTTCATTTGAAAAACCATGGTACGAAATTATTGACGAATTTACAATTAAAAATTATGAAATGAATGAAAAAGAATACTATTTTTCAGTATTTCAGAAATATTATCCTGGACACGAAGATATTATTCCATATTATTGGATGCCAAAATGGAGCAAAGAAAACAATCCGTCTGGGAGATTAATAGTTTAAATGGAATAATAGTTTAAATGGAATAATTTTAATATTTTAATAAATAGTATGGTTATTACAAATTCATTTGCATCACTTCAAAAAACTGTCATTCTTAAAATTATAGAAATGAATAATGATCAATTAATTCAGTTTGTTCAACCGAACTCAATCCATCAATCATTTATTGAATTACAAAAAAATGCAATAAAAAAAATTTATCAAATGAATACTAATGAATTAGAAATGATTATTCAAGGTGATGTAGAATACGAAGATTATTAATTTGATCTCTGAACACTCGTTTGGTGTAGTAATTTAAGAGAAGCTCTGCATATATCAACCTTTGGATTATTGTATAATGTATTAATCATTGTATCCCATACTTGAATATAATTTTTTTGTTTATCTCTTGGGATGTTTTTATGTTTTAATTCAGATAGATATTGTTGATAAGTATTTGGTGCAAGTGTGAAATGTTCATCTTTTGAACTATGATCCATCAAAATAGTTGTATATTTTTTTGATATTTTCCATGCATCATGATATTTTTTTTGTTTTTTAAGTTCATTTCCTCGATTCATTTTATTATTATTTAAGATTATTTTCTTAAATAATATTTAATGCAAAAATGTTTTTACTTTATTTAATAACTCCTTTTTTAGGATGCTTACGAAACTATGTAAAATATAAAAAATTAAATTTTCTTTTATTTATAAGGACACCACTGACATATTTTTTAATACATCAAATCTTCAGATGCAATACAATTTGGAAAACACTTATATATGAAAGATGGTATTTTTTTATTTATAAGACATGTTTATCATTGTACAATAATGATTACATTAAGAAAAAGGATAAATATATTCAAAAATATGGATTGAAGTATTAAGGAAACCCTACTCTCCCTTTGCCACAACCTTTAACAAAATGTTGGTAATATAAATATGGGATTGTACAAAGTGGGCAACATGATAAAAGTAATCCAAATACAAGTATATATAAGAAGTCACCACAATAGCATTTAATAATAATATAATTTGCGTATAGAGATAATAAACAGCATAATAGCTGCATTAAAACAATACCACCTGCTCCAAAACCTTCAACTACTTCTTCATCGTTATTTTCAAATTTTTGAATTAGGTTCTCTTGGGGGAAAAGGTTAACTATCGAAACCGGATTATTTCTTAAAAGTTCCATTTATATTTATATTTATATTAATATAATATTTAAAATTTTTATTCTATTAAATTAAAAATGGACGAAGAAGTTTTTACAATTATCAAAAAAGAATATGAAAGACAAAAAAATGGCATAGAATTAATCGCGAGTGAAAACTTTACTTCGGATAATGTATTAAAAGCATTGGGATCAATTATGACAAATAAATATAGCGAAGGACAAATTGGTAAAAGATACTATGGTGGAAATGAACATATCGATGAAATGGAAGAATTATGTAAAAAACGAGCATTAAAATTATATGGTTTAGATGAAAATGAATGGTGTGTTAATGTACAACCTTATTCTGGATCTCCTGCAAACTTTGCTGTTTACACAGCATTATTAGAACCCCATGATCGTATTATGGGATTAGGATTACCCAGTGGAGGACATCTAACGCACGGATATTACAATGATAAAAAAAGAGTATCTGCGACAAGTATTTATTTTGAATCATTGTCTTATGAAGTTAATCAAGAAACTGGATTAATCGATTACGATGAATTAGAAGAAAGAGCAAAATTATTTTTACCTAAATGTATTATTGCAGGAGGATCTGCCTATCCACGGGATTGGGACTATGAAAGAATTCAATCCATAGCAAAAAAAGTTGGTGCATATTTAATGGTCGATATGGCACATATTTCTGGATTGATAGCTGTAGGAGAGGCAAAGAATCCATTTTTATATGCAGATATTGTAACTACAACAACACATAAAAGTTTAAGAGGTCCTCGTTCTGGTATGATTTTTAGTAAGAAACATTTATCTGATAAAGTAGATTTTGCCGTATTCCCTTCTTTACAAGGAGGACCTCATAATAATGTTATTTCTGCTGTAGCTGTTGCCCTTAAAGAAGCCTCAGAACCAGAGTTTCATGAATATATTTTAAATGTAAAGAATAATGCAAAAGTAGTAGGTAAAGAATTACATAATTTAGGATATCAACTATGTACAAATGGTACAGACAATCATTTATTACTCATTAATTTAAGAGATCAGGACATTACTGGTAGTAAAGTAGAATATATTCTTGAAAAAGTGAATGTAAGTGTAAATAAAAATACTATCCGCGGAGATAAAAGTGCCTTATCCCCAGGTGGTATTCGTATTGGGCTATGTGCAATGACAACAAGAGGATTAAAAGAAGAACATTGTAAGCCATTGGCGGATCTAATACATCGTGGTATTTTATTAGGAAAGGGTATTTCTTCTAAAAAATTAGTTGATTTTAAAACTGATGTCGATGTGTTTTTTAATTCTGAAGAAATGAATGAATTTAAACAATTAAAAAAGGATGTCGTTGAATTTAGTGGAAAATTTCCGTTTCCTAACAAATTATAATTTATCTGTTATTAATATGGATAGTAATTCACCATTACGTTTTTTAAATATAGATGTCTCATACTATTTATATGAAACATATTTCCCAAGTGATTCAAGTAGAGAACATAAAAAAAACTTAAATAAACAATTTTCCAAGAAAATAGATGAATATTTAAAAAAATATAAGGTTAGTACAATCTATGAAAATGAAATCATGTATTGTGTCCGTGGAAGTCTGTATAAAAGAATAACATTTTTTTCTTTTATTAATCAACCAAAGTATTATCGTTTTAAAAAAAATTATCCTTTAATTTTAAAAGGACATCCTCTTTCTTATTTTCGCGCCAATAAATACAAAAATGAAACAATGTGTAAAAAAAAAATTGATTAATTATATCGTATAATTACATTTATTCAAGTGTTATTTTTACAGGTTTATTTAAATCCGGTGGAGCGGAAGCAATCACAGGAGCTGAGTATTGTACTTGATTCTCCGAAGATATTCCCGATAAACCCTCTATACTCCTAGATTTTACCAATAACTTATCTTTGTGCTTACAACATATTAAAAGGCCAGTTACTACACCACCCATATATGAAAGGATATTAATTAAAACAAAATCTAATCCTGATATTTCCATCGTCAGTATATATAATATAAATGTATATATTATATATATATATATATATATATGCCTGGTTATCGTCAACAGAAGACAAAGAAGAAAGGAAGAAGAAAGAAAAAGCGCCCTTATGCTTCTGTAAAATTAAGAACAAGTGCTTTAGGAAGAGCAAAAAGTACTCCTACAAAAAGCAAAAGTAAAAGTAAATCGCGTTCAAAGAAGATAAGATCTACACCTTCCAAAAGTAGAAAAAGTAAGAGTAAAAGTGTGTCAAGTCGTAGAAAAAGAGCATTGTCAAAAGCAAAAACATTATTCCCTCGAGTAATGGAAGATCCTGAAATTGAGATGAGATATTTGAAAGAAAAAAGAAAGGGGGATGATAGTATTTATACAGTCAATCCACAACTTTTGACTGGTTTGAAAACGTTGAGGGATAAAGAAAAAACAAAGATTGAAGATTTAGCAGGTATCCTTGAATTTCAAGAGAATCCAGTAGGGCCAGTTGAATTAGAAGATCTACCTCATATGCAAGGGAAACTAGATCTACTTGGAAAAGATGATCCTGATGCTATTTTAGGTCAATTAAAATGTAAGGATCGTATGAATTATTGTTTTAAAACAAGTCCTGAACTATGGAAAAAATGTAGAGAACCAAGTATTCATGATAGATATATCTTGCCATGTAAGATGAGTACTATCATTGAAAAGAAAATTCGAGATATATGTGAAATTGATAATATGCGAGTGCGTGCTTCGCTTGCTCAATATCAATTAATGATGGACGAATTATCGGATGAGTTCCCTTGTTTAATGGAGCAAAATATCGTTAGTTTTTTAAAACGTTATTTATCCTATGGTAATGAAGATAAACCGCCTTTAGAATATCGTGTTTATTTCCAAGTGAAGAGAAATATATTTTCCGAAATTTCTGATATGGATGAATTAGTTCAATTAGAAATGGATACATGGGGGAAAATGTGGAAAGAAGATGAATTTTTAGATGCTGTGAATAATTTTATTGGTGTCGAACGGATGAAAGAAATTATTGAACGTTGGGGTTCAACCCCTCGGTATGATTTAGGAGAAGAAAAAGCCACACGGGTATATCAAAGGATGAAAAGATATCAAAAAGAATATGTTGAAGGGAGTTTAACATGGTGGATAACGATGTTAAATTGTCCTCCAGTTATCCCATTTATACCTGACATACAAGATGGAATCGACAACCGTATTTTTCAGTTCTTATTACAGATGGAAGATTCTTTCTTAGAAATTTTTGATGGAACACAATTTCAAATGAGAGAAAATACTTGGTTTGTTTATGGAGAAGGAGAAATGAATACACCCAATTTTATAAATGGTGATACTTATCGTAATTGGTATATAGATACCTATGGAAAACAACCAAAGATAAAAGAAGTCTTACGATGGTTGAAACATGGGAGAACAAGGGAAGATGGGGTAGAAAATTTAATCAATATGAAAAATACATTTGTAAGACTTGG
>MDTD01024961.1_pt1 | contig 71014 bp, 57 predicted proteins | sample 811221 | NCBI WGS metagenome assembly MDTD01 (sample SAMN05326646, study PRJNA326480) | marine metagenome | isolation source: seawater | place: Pacific Ocean: South West | collected 2011 | reverse complement strand
GGTCAACAACGTGAAGTTCAAGGACGGCGAGCAAGTACAGGATCAATCAGACAGGAACGCGGCTTGATGCCCATACACCAGATTTGACAATAACTCAATCAAAACGCCGTGATTGCAACCCACCTCGAATATCGCTAGAGTTGCGCCAGCAAAACGCCTCTAATTAACGCAAATCACTGGAGAATGTCGTGGAAATCGCATGTCTTGACCTGGAAGGGGTACTGGTTCCTGAAATCTGGATCAATTTCGCTGAAAAAACCGGAATTGAGGAACTGAAAGCCACGACACGGGATATTCCTGATTACGACGTTCTGATGAAGCAGCGCCTGGCCATTCTCAACCAGCACAAACTGGGGCTCAATGAGATTCAGGAAGTCATCGATTCCCTGGGCCCGATGGACGGGGCGCTGGAGTTCGTGGATTGGTTACGTGAGCGTTTTCAAGTTGTGATTCTGTCGGACACCTTCTACGAGTTTGCCCAGCCTCTCATGCGCCAGCTGCGTTGGCCGACCCTGTTCTGTCACCGCCTGGAAGTGGCGGATGACGGCCGCATCGTCGACTACAAATTACGCCAGACAGATCCGAAGCGCTCTTCTGTCAAAGCATTCCATTCGCTGAATTATCGCTGTATTGCTGCCGGTGATTCCTACAATGACACCACCATGCTCAGCGAGGCGGAAGCAGGCATCCTGTTTAAAGCACCCCAGAACGTGATAAATGAGTTTCCCCAGTTTCCTGCTGTGAATACCTATGCCGATTTGAAGCTTGAGTTTATTAAGGCGTCTAACCGGGATATTTCTTTATAATTTAATATCTTATTGGATTGTCTTAAGAATCTTTCCAACTTTGTCATTGATTTCCTGATATTCAGCAGCGCAGGTGGAATCAGCCACGATACCACCTCCGCCCCAACAGCGTATCACGCCGGCCTGGGCCACCAGGCTGCGTATCAGGATGCTGGAATCCAGGCGTCCGCACACATCCAGATACATTAAACTGCCGCAATAGAAATCACGCCCGTGGGGTTCCAACTCAGCAATGATTTCCATCGCGCGGCGTTTGGGGGCACCGGTTATGGAGCCACCGGGAAAGGCCCCTGCCAGCAGATCCAGTGCATCCAGATCCGGCGCCAGGCGGCCGCTCACCGTTGAGACCAGATGGTGTACGTTACTGAAGCTTTCAATGTCGAACAGTTTTTCCACTTTGACGCTGCCCACCGAGCAGGAGCGTCCCAGGTCATTGCGCAACAAATCTACAATCATCAGATTTTCTGCACGATCCTTTACGCTGCCGAGCAGCTCCTCACGATTGGCCAGATCCTGGCGGGGGTTATCGTGGCGGGGGCGGGTGCCTTTGATGGGCTTGGACTGTACATTACTTTGGTTGACGCTGAGAAAACGTTCGGGAGAAAGGCTTATAAGATTCCAATCGTCAGCTTCCAGGTAGCCACCCATGGGAGCGGATTGTTGTTGTCTCAAAACCCGGTAAGCCTGCCAGGGGCAGCCCTCATAGTGTGCGCTGAATTCCCGCGCAAGATTAATCTGATAGCAATCACCGCGCTCTATATAGTGCTGAACTTGGGCAAAGGCTTTCTGATAATCCGGTTCTGGTAAATTGCCCTCAAAGGGCGTGGTCAACCGGAAAGGCTGTGTGCTATCCGCTGGTGCCTGCAATGACGCCAGGTAGGCAGACTGCAACCGTTGCGCATGATCCTTATAGTCTGCCAGGCTCACCATATGAGTTTGGCATCGTTGATGATCAATCAGAATAATGGCGGGGTAGAAGCCCATCCAGGCTTTGGGTAATGTACTTTGTTGGCAGGTAACCGACTCCAGCAACTGACCCAGGTGATAACTCCAGACCCCAAACCAGCCCGGCGCAACGGGGTGCCCACCGGCTGTTGCCCGGTGCTGCCCGAGCAGTTGCCGCAGGTGCCGGTAGAACGAGTCAGGATCGGTGTCGTTGGCGTTCATCTGCGCCACACTGATGGGGGCTGCACAGATCACATCAATGTGATCCGGGTAGCCACTGCCGCTGTCCAGCAGCAGCCCACCACCCAGTGCTCTTATTCGCTCAAAGCAACCAAGTGTGCAGGATGAATACGGTAATAAAACAGAATCCAGTTTAACTATGTTATGCAACCCATTGATATTTAAGCTAATCGACGTTTGATGCCCGCCGCTTCGATGACCCGTGTGGAGATCTCTTCAATGGAGGCATGGGTGCTGTTTACATAGGGGATGCCAAACCGATTAAAGATCGCTTCCGCACCGCGCACTTCGCTTTCGCACTGATTGATGGAGGCATAGCGGCTGTTGGGTTTACGCTCTGTGCGAATGGCCGTCAGGCGCTCGGGCTCAATACTTAACCCGAACAGCTTGGCGCGGTGATCCCGCAGGGCCTTGGGTAGATTAAGATCATCCAGATCATCCTCCGTCAGAGGGTAGTTGGCGGCCTTGATCCCGAATTGCAGGGCCAGGTAAAGACAGGTGGGTGTTTTGCCGCTGCGGGAAACCCCGATCAGGATTACATCCGCCGAATCGTAATGCCGGGTACGGGCACCATCGTCGTTATCCAGCGCGTAATGCACGGAATCGATGCGAACCTGATAGCTTTTGTCGTCCACGATGGAGTGGGATTTGCCTACTGAGTAGGAGGATTCCGCACCCAGTGCCCCCTCCAGCGGTTTTAAAAAGCTGGAAAAAATGTCCAGCATAAAGGCTTTGCTGCGACTCAGCTGAGAGCGAATGTCATCATTGATTATGGTGCTGAACACCAAAGGCGGTAGTTCGTCTTCCAAAGCCGCTTTGTTGATTCGCGATACAGCCTGACGTAATTTTTGCTCATCGGAGACGTACGGAATGGTGACCTGATCGAAATCGATGGTATCGAATTGGGCCAGAAGAGAGTGCCCGAGGGTCTCGGCGGTGATGCCGGTACCATCGGAAATAAAAAAAACCGTACGCTTCATATGTGCTTCCCAAGCTTGGCAAAACTGACGCAATAATTTAACGTGAAACCCCATTTAGAACGAGTAATTTATTGACTTTTTTAGTAGAATCTTGCGTCTTAAAAAGAAACGCCGCGTGGCTGCTAATGGATGATGGTACCCTGTCATTGCATTATTCCTGCCCATTTCGGCAGCGAACGTCCAGTCACGCCAAAGGAGCGAGCGCTATCCTGCGCCCGTTTTGGCCGGGCACCAAAAGTGCCTAGATTCCACATTTTACAAGGTAGGGAGAACGACCTTGAGCAACTATGTAATTTGGTTCCAGGATCTGTCTAAAAACGACGTTGAAACAGTGGGTGGCAAGAACGCCTCTCTCGGTGAGATGATCAGCAACCTGTCTGGTGCAGGGGTTTCCGTACCCGGTGGTTTTGCCACCACCGCCCAGGCCTACCGTGAATTCCTGGAGCAAAGCGGACTGGACAAGAAAATCCACGATGCCCTCGACCATCTTGATGTCAACGATGTCAATCAGCTGGCAGAGGTGGGTAAGGAAATCCGCGAATCTATAATCAAAACCCCGTTACAACCCGCACTGGAAACCGCCATACGCGAGGCTTACCAGAAGCTACAGGACGGCAACGACAACATGTCCGTAGCGGTGCGGTCTTCAGCCACCGCCGAAGATCTGCCCGATGCCTCGTTCGCGGGCCAGCAGGAAACCTTCCTCAATATTAACGGCATCGACAATGTTCTCCATGCGGTTAAGGAAGTGTTCGCCTCACTGTTTAATGATCGAGCCATCTCCTATCGCGTGCACCAGGGTTTTGAGCATCGCCAGGTGGCATTGTCCGCCGGGGTACAGCGCATGGTGCGCAGTGAGACCGGGGCCAGCGGCGTTATGTTCTCCCTCGATACTGAATCCGGTTTCCGCGATGTGGTCTTTATCACCGCCGCCTACGGATTGGGTGAAACCGTGGTTCAGGGCCAGGTTAACCCGGATGAGTTTTACGTACACAAACCCACGCTGGAAGGCGGGCGGCCAGCCATTCTGCGCCGCAACCTGGGCAGCAAAGCGGTCAAAATGATTTACGGCAGTGCCACCACCACTGGCAAATCCGTCGAAACGGTGGATGTGGAGAAAGAAGACCGTCAGACGTTCTCCATCAGCGATGATGAGGTACAGGCGCTTGCCAAGCAGTGCATGATCATTGAGAAACATTATGATCACCCCGTGGATGTGGAGTGGGCCCGGGATGGTGATGACGGCAAACTGTACATTGTCCAGGCTCGCCCGGAAACGGTAAAAAGCCGTCAGACCAATGTGATGGAGCGATATCTGCTGAAAGAAACCGGCAAAGTGCTGGTGGAAGGGCGCTCCATCGGTCATCGCATCGGCAGTGGTGCCGTGAAACTGGTTACCAGCCTGCGGGAAATGGACAAGGTTCAGACCGGGGACGTGTTGGTCACCGACATGACCGACCCCGACTGGGAGCCCATAATGAAGCGGGCTTCTGCCATTGTCACCAACCGTGGTGGGCGTACCTGTCACGCGGCAATCATTGCCCGAGAACTGGGCATTCCTGCGGTGGTGGGTTGTGGTGACGCCACCGATATCCTGCAGGAAGGCCAGGAAGTTACGGTTTCCTGCGCGGAAGGGGATACCGGTATGGTGTACGATGGCCAGCTGGTGTTTGATGTGCAGAAAAACTCCATTGAATCCATGCCGGATCTGCCCTTCAAGATCATGATGAATGTGGGTAATCCGGATCGTGCATTCGATTTTCAGGCACTACCCAATGCCGGTATCGGCCTGGCACGACTGGAGTTCATCATTAACCGAATGATTGGTGTACACCCCAAGGCACTGTTGAATTATGAGAGCCTGCCCAAGGATGTAAAACAATCCGTGCAGCGGCGGATCTCCGGTTATCCGGGCCCGGTGGAGTTTTACATTGAGAAGTTGGTGGAGGGCGTTGCCACGCTGGCCGCGTCTTTCTACCCCAAGAAAGTCATCGTTCGCCTGTCTGACTTCAAATCCAACGAATACGCCAACCTGATTGGTGGCAAGCTGTATGAGCCGGAAGAAGAAAACCCGATGCTGGGCTTCCGTGGCGCCTCCCGTTATATCTCAGAAAGTTTCCGTGACTGCTTTGAGCTGGAATGCCGCGCCATGAAAAAGGTGCGCGAGGAAATGGGGCTGGATAATGTCGAACTGATGGTGCCTTTTGTGCGTACCGTGGGCGAGGCGGAGCAGGTCATCAAGCTGCTGGAGGCAAGTGGCCTGAAGCGGGGAGAAAAGGGCCTGCGCATCATCATGATGTGTGAACTGCCCACCAATGCACTGTTGGCGGATGAGTTCCTGGAGCATTTTGACGGCTTCTCCATCGGTTCCAATGACCTGACGCAGCTGACGTTGGGGCTGGATCGAGATTCCGGTATCGTGTCTCACCTGTTCGATGAGCGGGATCCAGCCGTTAAGGCGTTGTTGCAACGGGCCATTGAGGCCTGTAACAAGGCAGGAAAGTATGTGGGGATCTGTGGTCAGGGACCTTCCGATCATCCGGATTTAGCCCGTTGGCTTATGGACATAGGCATCGACAGCGTTTCACTAAACCCCGATTCGGTGCTGGATACCTGGTTCTATTTAGCTGAAAATCACTCGTGATTCAGTGAGCTAGAAAAAGGGAGAGCGACGCTCTCCCTTTTTTTTGAATGTTATTTATACAGCTCGCCCGGATCAATCAGCACTTCACTGTTGATGCTGATCACCTCGCCCTCCACTTCATAAAAGAAGCAACTGCGCCGGCCGGTGTGACAGGCAGGCCCGGTTTGATCCACCTGCATGAGTATGGTGTCGCCGTCACAATCCAGTACCAGAGATTTAAGCTGTTGAATCTGACCGCTGCTTTCTCCTTTACGCCATAAGCCGCGGCGCGAGCGGGACCAGTAACAGACCCGGCCGGTGCGCAGGGTTTCATCCAGCGCTTCCCGATTCATCCAGGCCATCATCAGCACTTCTTTGCTGTCATGCTGCTGAGCAATAGCCGGGACAAGCCCCTGTTCATTGAATTTTATGTGGGGCAGCATCTCTTCCAGTGCTACTTGGTATCCGCGTGCCTGTGTTTCCAGTGCCTTAAATCGATTCATGGTTTTTTTTACAGGTTTCAATTGTTTTGTATACTTAAGGCATAATAACTCACAATTCATTGCCTGGGCTAATTCATTGACACAGCTACTGCCAGATAAAATCGTCATCATGTTTGCTGATGTATCCGGCAGCACGCAACTTTATGAGCGACTTGGCGACAGCGAAGCCCACGATTGCATATCCGCCAGCCTGGATCGTATTGTTCAGCATGCCCGTCGCTATGACGGGCATCTGGTTGAAACCATTGGCGATGAAGCCATGCTGATGTTTGCAGACTGTGATGATGCAGCCCAGGCTGCCATCGCCATGCAGCAGCACTTTTTTCGTGATCCGGTTGCCAATGACCAGTTTGTCAAAATTCGAATCGGCTTTCACTTCGGCCCGATAGAATACGATTCCACCGGACACCCTTTTGGTGATACGGTGAATGTCGCAGCCCGGGTCGCCGCGCTGTGTGAGGCGGGGCGCGTGATCGCTACAGACTCAACGGTGCGCTGCCTTACCGATGGTGACGTGTTCCAGCTGCGCCCCTATCAGACCACCAGGGTGAAAGGTAAATCCAAACCCATACGGGTTCAGGAGGTGGTGTGGGACCGGGAAGATTCCACCTCCATGGTGAACGCCACCCAGTTTACCCAACTGACCCAGCTGGAAAACCTGCCTTTTGAGTTGCAACTGTATTACCAGGGACAGATTATCGAAATGATTCCCGGGCAGGGGCCGTTCCTGATCGGGCGTGACGCATCCTGTAATCTGGTCATCGACAGCGCCCTGGCGTCCCGAGCCCATGCCCGTTTGGAATTTCGCTGGGGCGAGTTCGTCTTAACCGACCACAGTACGAACGGAACCTATGTGGAAGCGATGCGCGGTAAAAGAGAGGGGGATGGCGCTTCAGTGCGCTTGCACCGCCGGGAAATGGTGTTGAGTGGAATGGGAAAAATTGCCATTGGCACCAAGGTTGAGCAGGCCACTGAAGTCAACCTGCTCGGCTACAAGATCGAGCAACATTAGTTACTGCTTCAGCTGCAGCTCAATACGATCCAGAGCCTGTGACACCTTTTGTAGCTCTTCATTGGTCACCCGACTGATTTCTTCCAGCACTTCAGCATTTTCCAGCTGAATGGCCTGCTCTTCCGAATCAGCCGATAATCCGCTGCGGTAGTCTTTCTGAATGGCTTCCAGCCGAGACAGTAATTCGTCTTTTTTCTCTTGTAGTTCTTTCTGTTTCTGAAGCAAATCAGCTGACATAGTACACACTCCCAATATTGTGTCTTGGATTTCATCGTAACCCGGGTCCAACCCGTTACCATTGACGATCATCAAGATTCATTGCCGATGCTCATCAACCCGGGCGGCCATCCACTCTCGGTGACAATAGGATAGCAGTATAGCGCCCGAGATAAATGGCAAATGCCAGGACCCAGCAGGCAGCGGTAATACTGATGCCCAACCGCCATTCCAGCTGCCCGGCACTGGTGGCTACCCGTAGAATCGCGGCAGCCTGAACCAAAATGAAAGCCACAACCAACCCCGCCGGTAACACCAGTGGGCGGCCTGTGTGGCCCAGCGATACCCTGGCCATGATCCCCAGTATAAGTGAGGCAATGGCACCTGCGCCTGCCGCATGAACCCAGGTGCTGACAGGCGCCAGATCAAATTTGCCCGCCGCCAACAGCAGCAGGGCGGCGGGAATCCACAGAAAAGACAGGTGCAGAATCCACAGCAGTGGTTCCGCCTTTACCCGCCAACCCCGCCATGCCACTATTCGTGCCAGGTGGCTGCTGCCGGCCACCAGGGCCAACGCCCCGGTTAGCAGGCTATTTTGAACCGGCAGGGCTGCGCACAGCAACAGGCTGCTATCCAGTGCCAGTTGATCCAAACGAGGGTAAGTGCGCACGCCCTCGGCACTGAGCCCCTGTTTGCTCAGCCAGGTTGCTGAGAACGCCGGGGTGATGCGGCCCCCGATTACGGCCATGATCATCAATAGGGTGATGATGGCTGCCTCTGACCAATATCCCTGGTCGGTTAACAAGAAACCAATCTGAGTCACCCAATACAGCCCCACCAGGACGATCAAGCCATATTGACGCCGCTGGCGGACCTTCCACACCCGGAACCCTGCATCCAATAGCACCAGCGGCAGAAACACAAGATTGATCGACACCAATACAAACTCCGGGACACCCGGATTAATCAACATGACCACACGCCCCATGAGCCAAACCAGCCAGAGCAACAGCAACCTGACACCGTGCAAGCGCTCTGTGTTCGTCCATACGCAGACCGCGGTAAGCAGAAACCCAGCGATGGCGGGGCTGACAAAGCCGTACAACATTTCATGTTGATGCCAGTGCAGGGCGGGGAGGGGAAAAGAATAATGCAAAGCGCCACTCATGACCGCAACCCAGAGCATCATTACCACCATCGCCCAGATGCTGGTCGATAAAAAGAAAATGCGAAACGGATAATCGAAAGCCCGCTTGAGTTGTGTTTCCATGCTGTGATACTACCTCTATACTCAATTTAGGTCTCATATCAGAGCAGTGTAATCGTTCTCAGTGAAACCAACATTGATCCAGGTGGGGATTCCGGGCGGAATAGCGTCAGCAGCCGAATGAATGAAAAACCGTACCATGACCAAAAACGGCAATGCCGTCATTGCCTGATCTGCAATACGGAGCTTGGCCCCCACATCCGCGGCCGGGACAGTGATGATGTCTGCAACGATTCCCAGTGCCAGCACCTGCACAGACAACGACTCACCATGGCTCCGGAAGTATACAAGCCACATCTGGCCTTCCAGCAAAAACTGATCCGCACCCGTAAGCTCCGGGAACAGACCAGGCAGGAACACATCAAGGCTGTTCAGAACCGGGAGCGAGAGCAAAACCTGCGCATTGCCAACGCAATGGTCGAGCACAACCCGGAGCTTGCGAAGAATTCCATTGAAGTGGTGATGATTCCCACCGGTCTCTCACAAATGATCAAGCTGGACGCAGACCGGATCGACGCATATCGGAGCCATTTGCAACAGGTGGCCAGCGAGGCAATGGACGCCGACAACGCCGCCTCCATTCCTGTTGATCAACATGTGTTGGCAAAAGAACGGTTACTACAGCAGGAGGCCTATCTGAGCAAACACCCTCATGTTCGGGATCGCAGCGATCAATTATGTACACTCTGTCGAGGTGGTTGTTGTGCTTCGGGAGCCAACCATGGTTTTATCAGCTCCATTACCATCAGAAGGCAACTTGATGCGGAACCGCAGTTGAGTGGTGAGCAAATTGTTCAACGCTACCTGGGATACTTACAGGATGAGTCCATCAATGGTGCCTGCATCAATCAGACCGACCGCGGTTGTGCTTTGCCTCGGGAGTTACGCTCTGATGTGTGCAACGTTTATTTTTGCGATGAGTTAAAGTCCCATCAGGCTGCGTTGGAAACCGACTCTGCAGATCTACCAACCATTGTTATCCAACGCACCAATCACAATTGGAATCGATTTGAAACACCGCATATCAATCCGGTAGAAAAGGTGTTCCTGATTAAGGAAGGCCAACTCATCGAGCTGGAGCAAAATACACCTGATTAACCGCTGATGCCATACAGCAAAGGCCCAAAGCCGACGATCAGAAGCGTAGTGCCCATTACCAACAATGGCAACAACAGGCGCTCATGACGATAATAAAATGTGTCCCCCTCATGGCTGGCTGCCAATGCCTCTTCTTCCCCTACAACCTGACGGGTGAAAATATGGCTTAGTGCCACCGGCGGGCTTAAGTAGCCCAGCTCCAGAGCCACCAGGCAGGTCATCCAAAAATGGATCGGATCAATGCCCTGCTCATAGGCAATGGGGGCAATGGCAATGGAGACCAGTCCGACCGCAGCCATGCTTTCCATGAACATACCAATGAAGACAAACATCAACATGAGTGCCCCCATAATCAGGAAACCATTATCAATGTCATACAGGAATGTGGCGGCGACCGCTTCACCCCCCAGACTGCTTATGATCATGAACGTTGACATCAGCATCAGCAGACCGCCAATGTGGATGGATGCATCAGTCATGGATTTGGTGAGCGAACCGGGCAGGGTGGGTATGCGCTCCGGCTCATCGTACAGAGGTTTATCTTTGCTTATGGTACGTTCGTATACAATGATCCAGAATATAATAACCGGGAGAATAACCGGGGCGGAAAACTGATCCAGCCTGGCATCCAGAATCCAGTAATAGGCAGACGCTACCGCCATAAAAATCAGAAAATAGAATAGCAGAGGCCTGGCGTGACGAAGAGAAACCGGCAGCGCTTCATTGACGGGGGCGATGCGCAATGGGTCTTTACGGGTGATCATGGCGTATACGAAGAATACGAATGCTGTGAGCAGGAAGACTCGAATACCCCAATAGAACAGATCATCGCTGACCACTTCCTTATTCAGGATGGATACGATAATCACAATCAAACAGGGTTTTAACACAATCCCCGAGCTGCCGCTCATTGCAGTGGCGGCCAACGCCAACTGGCGGCGCGTGCCTACTTTGCGCAGTTCACGGTAGACTACAGCCCCCATGGCCAGAATAATGATTGAGGATGCACCGGTATAAGCGGTCGGCAGTGCCATTACAACAATGGCGACAAATGCCAGAATCTCGGGCGGCAAACGCCACGGTGTGAACAGGCTGAAGACCCTTTCACCCAGTTGGGTTTGTTTCAATAACATACCGCACCAAAGGTACAGGGCCACATCGATATAGGTACCGGATTGATCAAAGAAGGCGCTGAAATACAATGAAAGGCCTGCCAGGTGCCCCTGATCCACGATGACAATGAAGGCAAACAGCAACATGACAATGGTGTACAGTGGAATAGACAGAAATGCCCGGCCAATGGTGCCGCCTTTGGGGGCGTCCTGCGGCATGTTAAACAGGTCTTTCAATGCCAGCAGCGCCAGCACAGTAGCCCCAATGACCATGCCGTTAATCAGTTCAGGGTTGTTGGATTGAATCTCAGAATCCAACATGTTGAAACGAAACTTCCAGGCGGATATGGCCAGCGCACTGTTGGCAACCAGCTGCAAACTCAGCGATACCTGAAAGTCCAGTTTGGAGACCATCGGCCGGAAACTGATGTGGTGCCGCCTGAGCGTTGCCACCGCCGCGGACATAAACAACAGAATCAGCAACAATAGTTGTTGTTTGTCGGTGGAAAAAATGCTGGCTTGGGAAAACTTCTCTTCAATGGCACTGAATATCCGGATCGCCGGGGTTACCTGATCCCGGTGTGCCGTTGCCTGAGTGTACTCCAGTTGGCATTGACGAATCTGGTTCTCAAGGGAGGTTCGTGCCGATGCCCGGTCGAAGCCTTCATCAAACAAATCAAAATCGCCGGCGGAAGAGGCTGCCTCAGCCTCAAGCTGATTCAGGCGTTGCTCAATATTGATGTCCGGATCGCAGTTGGGATCGGAAATGTCGGCACGCAGAATAAAATAATCTTCCCAGATTGCTGCACCCAACTGCGTGATCTGCCCGTGCACACTTTCACCGGTACGGGCAAATATGATGAATATCAATAAACACAGAATAGCGATTATGGGTAATCGCTCCAGCAAACGGGTTTTGTTTTCACTACTACTTTGCATGATCAGTTCATTCACAGCGATTACCGATATTGTTCTTAATTATTCTTTTATTATTCCGCGTTGGGATCTGTACATTCAGCCAGCGTGGGATCTTTCTTACAGCGAATTTTACGTAACAAGGTGAGCATCTTGGGGTCGTAAACATCCTGATCACGGAAAGACAGGCGGATTTGCCGTGTTTGCGTTTGGTATTCTTCCTGGCCTTTGCTGTCCAGTGGTATCCATAGATCCTCGGGGATGTTGTTCTCTGCTTCACGCACAAATTTCAGGGTTGCGTCAAAGTTTTTCACGAAGTACTCACGGGATTTTTGTGCGAAGTTTTCCGGCAATTTACTTGAGCGGGCTACAAACTGGATGTTGCCCTGCATCACCGGGTTTTCCAGGATACCCCCGTTAGGCCGCAAGCCTTTTTCCAATTCCATCATTTCGTACACAATGGCAGGGCCGCCGGTAATATCGATGGCGTTATTGTTGAACTTCTGGAATATGTTGGTAAGGGTGGATGAAACCGGAGTCATACCCAGGTCCACCACTAATTGTCGCATTTCTGGCATGGTATCCAGCACGGCCATTCGTTTGCCCGCCAGATCCGATATGCTTTTCATGGTATTGTCGTTAGTGAAGATAAAGACGGCCCCTGCCGGTTGAATACCGACTATTTCAAAGTCGCCGTTGCGCATATATTTCGCGGCGGAAGGTTTTGCCAGCGTTTGCAACACCGTACGCAGGTGATCGTAGGTGGGCATGGCGGCGGGCGCGTCCAGGGTTCCGGTAAACTTATTGAAGGCCCGGGCCTGCAGGCTGGGCATATTGGCAATATCACAGGTACCGGATTTTAGTTCCTCCACCACGATTTTATCGTGCACATAGGATTTCAGCTCCAGTTTTGCGCCCCACTGTAAAGCTGCTGCCTGATAGTCCAGCAGAGCCTGATGCTCGGGGCCGCCTTCGCCCATAAACATGAAAGCACACATTTTCAATGGCAGGGGCTCAGCCGCATACGCAGCGGACATTAGCAAACCGGCACCCAAGCCGGCGATGCAACCTGAAACGGTCTTCATTATTGTTTTTCTCATGGTGCGTTCCTCAGTTGTTACTCAGCGTTTTACATCACAGCAAGTCATCGATATCCATCGCATCCGTTGGCACGAACTGATCATCCCAGAAGGTGCCGAATTTGCCGAACGGCGTGCGTTGACCAGTACTGGCTGTCCACAGTTTGTCGGAAATCAGGCGCAGTCCCCGGGTAGCCATATCATCCAATAGATTCAAATCAGGATTGGCCGGGAACTCTTCTTTCATTGCTGCATGCTTACGAATCACATCTTTCACTGCCGCGTCATCGCCCTGGGTCATGTACAGGGTGGCCTCAATCAGATGTACCATGCGCACCCCGGCGGCTTCACCGGTTCGGGCGGCAAGGTCCAGGCGATCCAGACCCAGTTGCACAGCGGATTCATCACCATCCAATCTGGCTTTGGTGATATCAACCACGGCCAGCACGGCGTTGGGAACGCCCCAGAACTTATCGCTGTCAACGCAGGTCAACCCGGTCAGGGCTTTAGGCATTAAATCGAGTGGCACACCGGCGGCGCCATTGACAGAGAGGTCCATTTGCACCGCCTGCAAGCCGCCGAACATGCCGAACAAATAGGACATTTCCTCGTTTTTATCGGCAAAATCCGGGCATTCGCCACCCGGCTCACCGAAATAGCGTTCCGCAGCCTGATACCCGAAATACTGGCGCTGGGCCGCCAACGTGGTCCAGCGTTTTTGCATGGTGCGTGCATCCTGCGCAGTGGGTACATCGTTTTTCAGCATGGCCCGTAAAAAGCGCAGTTCCGCCTCTTTCGCTTTCTCATCCGCACACATTCCGGATGCCAGCGTTACCATGGGAATCATGGGATCGATGTTGGGCCCCATGGGAAACGTCATGGCCGCCATACCTTCACCCATGGCACACATGACGTCAGTGTCGTTGGAGGCCATGAACCAGGGGCTCATGTATTCGTTGCCAAACGAAACCATGCCGCTGGCTGCCATATCCCGTACTGAGCACCCTGTGGTGGCAATAATCAGGATCATCCCGGCGACGGTGCTTACCCAATACTTAGCTCTCATTTAAAAATGGTCCTTATTATTTTTTTTGTATTAAAACTATTTCTTCAGCGGGATGATATCACCCGGGAAGGTGACCCAGGCCGCAGGCCACAAGTTTGGTCATCCACCCGCAACCAACCTTTGCAATATTGCGATACCAATCAGTCATTTCAGTGGCCCAACATTTATAACACGGCACCCCGTAAGGGTGCAGGGTTTTGTTTGGAAAACAATAGTCTGAATGGATGATGTGGACCGGTTGTTGTGTCAGGATTTCCGCTGTATATGCTGTTGTGTTTATCCTTGTTTTACTCTGCCAGCAAAAACTGACCTCCAAGATAACGCCACTGCAGTTACCGAGTCAACCGCCTGGACAAATATAATCATCTATGTTGATCATTAGTATGTAAGTTGTTGAATTATCGAGGCCGCCATCTGCAAAGGTCGATGACGGATTGATCTGGACAGTGCATTAGACGGTGGTTGACTTAGCTCCGGTTGTTTGAGATAAAAACTTAAATCAGGACAAGTATTGGGCGGTAGCATTGGTGAATTCAGCAGCAGCTCTGGTGACCGGGGCGGGTACCAGACTGGGAAGTATACTTGCAAGGCATCTGGCAACATTGGGTTACGACCTGGCCCTACACTGCAATTCATCAGTACAGGGGGCAAGGCAATTAGCCCGGGACATTGAACACATGGGCCGCCAGTGTGAAGTGTTTGTTCAGGATTTTACCGAACCCTTCGACACCGACGACTTTATTTCCAGGGTTGCTCGCCGCTTTCCCCAACTTGATTGTATTATCAATAACGCCTCAGCCTATGAGGCTGCCAATGCCCTGGACACCCATCGGGCACTGTTGGAAACCCAGCTCAGGGTGAATTTCGTTACCCCGTTCCTGTTGGCAGCCAGCTTCGCCAAAAGACTCGGCAAGGGGCAAATCATCAATATTCTGGATAACAAGATTGCCTATCAGCAATACCAATACTCAGCCTATCTGTTGTCTAAAAAAGCCTTAGCCGATTTTACCACCATGGCCGCGTTGGAGTTTGCACCAGATATCCGCTGCAATGGTATAGCACCCGGTGTTACCCTACCGGGAGAGTCCCGCGGCGACGACTACATCCAGTGGCGAATTGAAGGTATCCCCCTGGCCAGGAAAGGACGTGATTCGCATTTGACCACAACACTGGACTATATCCTCCAGAACGACTTTCTTACCGGACAGATCCTGTTTGTTGATGGTGGTGAATCCATTAACCTGGTGGGAAGAAATCATGCAAGCTATACGGATGAACAACCATGAATTCCAGTGAAGCGATCCCACAACGAGATCGACATCTGGTGATTGTCTCTGTCGGTTCCAATATTGATCCGGAGACCAACTTGCGCAAGGCACGCCACATCCTGGATAACGAAGTGGAGTTGCTGGGGGAGGCAACCGTCATTCAAACTGAACCGGATGGATACCAACAGCAGCCGGATTTTCTCAATGGCGCCTACTTATTGGGAACCACGCTTGATTATGAGGATTTCAATCAATACCTGAAGCAGGTGGAGAAGCGCCTGGGCAGAGTCAAGGGGCCGATCAAATCCGGCCCCCGCTGCATCGACCTGGACATCATTATCTGGGATGGCAATGTGGTCCACAGTGATTACACCGATAACAAACATTATGTTATCCAGCCCGTGGATGAGCTAATCAGAAATCATTCTATCCGACTCTGCGGGCAGTAGCGTTCTACACATGGATTTGCTGGACAAAGACACAATACAAGCAGCGTTGCTAAGGTCCAGCAGCGAGATCCTCTCAGACAGCGGCCAGCCTGCCATTATTCTGGATCTTGCCAGTCTTTCAGAGATGGGCGCAGAGTTACTGTCCAGGCTGGCGGATTGGGCAGGTATGCAACCCTGCCCGATCATTGGCGTGGGATCCGAGGCCGCCGCCGCCGCCCATTGTGTGGATGTCATTGCCGAGACCCGCGCGGGCGCAAAACTGCTTGCCAAACGCATCGCCTCTTACCCGCAGGCCTCAACGGTGCTGGTCCAGGTGTTAAGAGCGGTGGAACACGTATCCCCGGCGCAAGGGCTTATTATCGAATCCCTGGCCTATGCAACCCTGCAGTCGGGTTTTGAATTCAAGCGCTGGCTTGACCGGCAACCGCAGCAAAGTAATTCCGAATGTAACCCAGCAGACGGCCCCGCGATCAACGTAATCCGTGAGGGGGAACAGTTGAACCTGCAGCTCAATCGACCGCAGAATGATAATGCCTATTCCGTGGAGATGCGCGATGCGTTGATGGAGGTACTGCAACTGGTGGAACTGGACAATACCATCAGAAAAGTCAACGTCAGCGCAGCGGGGCGTTGCTTTTGTACCGGTGGCGAACTAACGGAATTCGGCAAGGTGGAAACGCCCGCCAGCGCCCATCTGATTCGTTCACAGGTTTCGCCCGCCAGACTGCTGCTGACCAATGCAGATCGAATTCATTTTCATGTGCACAAGGCCTGTGTCGGCAGCGGGATTGAGCTGCCGGCCTGTGCCGGCCGGGTTACCGCCTCAGCCAAAACCTTGTTCTGGTTACCGGAATTGTCCATGGGTTTAATCCCGGGGGCGGGAGGTTGTGTGAGTATCTCGCGCCGCATTGGTCGCCGGCGAACGGCATATCTGGTGTTGTCCGGAAAGAAAATCCAGGCCCCACAAGCGTTGGAGTGGGGCCTGATTGATGCCATAGAGGCGTAAAATTCAGTACCCGCTTACGCTCTGTTGCTCTATAAACTGATTCCCTACCACACCCGGTCATATTCGGTTTTCAATAGACTTGTTTCACTTTCGATATAAAAGCTACTGGCGTTGGATCTGCTGAGATCATAGCCTGATAACTTGTACGCCAACAAAAACAATAAACGGGATAAATCTCATGACACAGCTTGATTCGACGGCGGGCGCCCGCCATCTACCTTCTCGGATTTGCACGCCGGGTGATTGGACGTTGATGTAAAAAAATTGAATACGCTTTTGGACTAAAGCCTGGAGTTATCATAATGAACAATCTTAAGAGCAGGTTGCTTGCCACCGTAATGACCCTTTGCGTTGCTGTATCCGGTTGTAAACAAGTTATACCAGAGCAGGGTTTGGTGCCCGGAATTCCCTGGTTGCTTGGCTCAACCCTCATACAACTCAAACCCTTTGGATACGAAAAGGCCGAGTATTTTGTCACCGGTACTGCCCGCAGCTATGTCAGCTCAAATCCGCTTACACTGGACGGCAAGTGGATGGTAGAGCCTGATGAAGAAGCCGAATTCAAAACCAGAATGGTGGTTTACCGCCCCAGTGATCCGACAAAGTTCAACGGCACGGTCATCATCGAGTGGTTGAATGTAAGCGGTGGTACCGAGGCATCATCCGAATGGATCATGGCACATACTGAGCTGATGCGAAGCGGCTATGCATGGATTGGCGTGTCGGCCCAAAAGTCCGGGATAGATGGTAACGGGGTACAGGTGCTCGCCCTGTCGCTGCCGCTGAAAACGATCAACCCCCGGCGGTATAGTACGCTGGTTCATCCGGGAGATAAATTTTCCTATGATATTTTCTCTCAGGTAGCAAAAGCCGTTATCGACCCGCAGGATTTCAATCCACTGGGGGAGCTGACGCTGGAACGCGCCATTGCTTCAGGTGAATCACAGTCTGCAGATTATTTGCTTACGTATGTCAATGCCATCGCGCCACGGGAGAACCTTTTTGATGGCTATCTGATTCACAGCCGGATTCACGGATCAGCGCCATTGACACCTGACCCTTTGGCAAGCGATTTGAATTTTGAATCCCGGGACTCAGTGCAGGTGCGCGATGACCTGCCGGTGCCGGTATTGATACTGCAAACCGAAACCGATCTGACCATATTGGGCTCCTACCCGGACCGGCAGCCCGATACCGATAGGTTTCGTCTGTGGGAGGTAGCCGGATCCGCCCATGCCGATCGCTACGTTGGCAATCTTGGATTGGTGGATAAAGGGGATAACCCAAATGTTGCGGCGGTGGTGGAAAGCCGTTACGCGGTCCCGGTGCTTGTGAAATGCGATGAGCCAGTGAACTCCGGCCCGCAGCATTTTGTGGTAAAGGCCGCTATCGCCGCGCTGGACAGCTGGATCCGTAGCGGAGTGCCGCCAACACCGGCAGAAAGACTGGCCGTTGATGAATTAACCGCTACGATCATTCGTGATGAATATGGCAACGCGTTGGGAGGAATACGTACCCCCTACGTGGATGTTCCCGTGGCGGCGCTGTCAGGAGAGGGGCAGCCCGGCGACGTGTTCTGTGCCATCTATGGAACAACCCGGCTGCTTGACGACGACACATTGGCTTCGCTGTACCCAAGTAATGCAGACTATGTGGAAGCGGTGTCCGATTCAGTTGACAGTGCGGTCAGCAAAGGGTTTCTGCTTGAACCGGATGGTGACCTGATCAAAGCGTGGGCTGAGCTTTCTGGTATTGGAGACTGATACAGTCCTGCTTTTGATAGACTGGAGTACCCTGATTAAATACCAGTTTAACATGATCGCTGTGCAGTGTTCTTCGTGCCAATAACCAGGGCCGATCCAACAAACAGAGATCGGCGGTGGCACCCACCTCAAGCTGACGAAATTTACCAGGTGAGTGAAGGCCGCCAAGGTAGAGAGCAAGCGCCTGTTCCGGGCTCAGCACTTCGTCGCCAGTCAACACGTGGCCGGAAGAGGTGCGGCGCGTGACCGCTGCCCGCATTGAACTCCAGGGATCAGGGCAGCCAAAGGGCGCATCAGAACTCCCTGCCAGCGCGATACCGCTATTGACGAAGGCAGCACAACGGTACAGGTGGGGCAGTGAATCCGCTGCCACGTCCTGCCGGTATGTGTCGCCTTTTCCAAATATAAATTGCGGCTGGGTCACCACCGTCAGGTCCAGAGCCTTTATCTTTTCCAACAGATAGTCCGGGGTCACGGAGGCATGCTCAATACGGTCACCCTGAATGGTACCGGCATCTTCCAGTGCGGTAATACTGAACAGCATCTCGATTTCCGTAACCGCGTGGATCGCCACCGCTACCCCGTGTTCATGGCTCAAGGTTATTCTATCCACCAAATCCTGCAGCGCAGGAAGCCGGCTTTCATGTAAATGAATTTTGACAGGCCCGGGCATCACACTGTCTGTTGGATTGGTTTGCGTGAAAGGTTTGTTCCTGGCCAGTTGAACGTGCTGCAGAAGGTTGTTCTGTTGTCTTAACCGCTTAAACAGTGAAAATGTTTCCTGATCATTGGATGGCGTCATATCAGAAAACGCGGTAATACCGAAAGCGGCCAAGCGGCGGCTGGCCTCAGCAACCGGCGGTAAATGACGGCCGAGCAGGTCTCCCAAGGATTGATCGGCATCGTAAAAACGTCCGCTTTCCAAGCTGCTTGTCGTTAACGGATGGTTGGAATTTTGCTGTTCCATGGCCAGTTTCAGCTGCTCAATGGCGGCAGAATTGTATATCCATAATCGCCCCGTTCGATGTTGTATTCGTACGGGGCGATGGTCGCAGCATTGGTCAATCCAGTGACGATCAATGTCGCCTGCCACACTTTCGTGGTATCCAAAACCTCTTAGCCAGGTGTCGCCTGGGGTTTGCCGCAACAATTCAGCCAGCTGTATACCGTTAGCCACTTTCGATGGGCTGCAATCGATGGACGAAAGGGAAGCGGCGTAACTCAAAAAATGGATATGGTGATCCGTGAGACCCGGTAACAATGCACCACCGGCAGCATCCACAACAGGCTCGCCATGCAAAGGCTGCAAGCGACCCATCTCCACAATGATGCTGCCATCAATTCTGAGATCATACAAACCGACCTGATAAACTTCCGCATTAGTGATCAGCATTTCCAGCCACATTCATTCTGTTGTTGTTTTTACTTTTTTGTTACCAAGCCCAATCAACCTATCACATTACTGCAGCGGGGTGCACACCAGGGCATCAAACCAGGCTATTGCCAACAGTACCCGGCTCCTGAAACACACTTTCCGTATGTTGCCCGGGCATTGCCGTGGGCAAACGGGCCTGCCGCGCTCCCGCCGGGAACAGCGCGCCTAAGTCACGGCTATGACGAATCCAGCGGCGGCAGGATTCCAATACCTCATGCCGGTTCAGGCTCATCTCATTGTGCAGGCAACGGGCGGTGATTTCCTGAAGGGATAGTGCAATGAGTTCACTAGCACCAGTGCGGTAGGATTGCCAAGCATACAATGCCCCGTGAATGCCGGTTAGCGGGTCTGCTATTGCATCTCCCACAAACTGATAACGACCGGTAGCTTCGTACATTATCCGGCATAGCCCCGCCGCAGCCCCCGCATCATCACCAAACCCAATCCGCGAACCCTGCGGTTCAGTGCGGCCATAACCAGTGATGCTGAGCCAGACTCGGCCACGCTTTGCCTGCACCCAGCGTTCAGCATGAATACCCAGATGATGGAGGGCTCTGGGCCGGGATGCCTCGATTACTATATCCGCCCTGTCCATAAGCTGATGCAGTCGGTGGATTCCGAACTCTGAACCAAAATCCAGTACCACCGACTCTTTGCCCTGATTCATCAATTGATAGAAGAGGGGGTTGCCTTCACGGGCGCCATCGTACCGGTTACTGCCTTCGACTTTAATCACACGGCATCCGGCAGCTTGCAGCAAACTGCCGCACAGGGGCCCGGCCCAGAGCGAAGACAGATCCACCACCAAAGGCTGCGTGAACCTACCGGTTTGCTGCGGTTGCCAGTCTGCACCAAGCTCAATTTTGGCCAGCGGCTCCATCGGTGGCGGAGGCAGCAGGTCCGCCCGGGCGGCCGCCAGGCCCAGGAAATGAGCCTGGCGGAGCAATGGGCCCACCTCGAGATCCCGGCAGATCGTAGCCAGAAGCGGCCATTGATTGGCGGCAACGTTCAGGTGATCGACCCAGGGGCCCAACCACGCCGGGATAAGTTCCCAATCGGAAGAGCGGGGCAAATTAATGGCCAGAACACCATCTCTGCACTGTACAAGATGGCAGCTACCGCCAGGACTGAAGCCGTGCTTAGGCTTAAGGCCTAAAATAGCAGCGCGCTCATACAGAAGCTGGGAGCCTGATACTAAACCTTTGGTTAAGGGTGCTATGCGGGTAAAGCGATTAAGTGCCTCATTGGCGCTGTTGGCCAGGGGCAGCAAATCCAAAACACTCTGAGTCATGTTCAGAAAGCTAATACTGGCTGAGTACAAATACAAGGCACTATTTGTAACCCCGCCCACCCCGGCAAACCGGTTTCGGGGATGATTGCACCGAATTTATATGTCCGGACATATAATTATATTATTGATGATGGCATAGTGTCCTGATTCTATTTATTCCGCCTGTTACGCCTTGCAGTGCATCCTATTTCATTATTTATCCGGACAACTATTCACAACCTACAACATTTGAAGATATACTGGCACGAAACAACGATTAACAGGGACTCCCCATGACAGAACTTAGATTCGATAACCGTGTCGCGGTTATAACCGGCGCCGGAAGAGGGCTTGGAGCGGCTTACGCCAGATTATTGGCCTCTCGTGGTGCAAAAATCGTTGTCAACGATCCGGGCGTGAGCATGGGCGGCGACGGTGGCGACGCCGGACCAGCCCAGCAAGTGGTGGATGAGATCATCGCAGCCGGTGGTACCGCCATCGCCAATACGGACAGCGTGGCAACACCGGAGGGTGGAGCCGCCATAGTCGAAGCTGCGCTCAAGGAATATGGCAGCGTCGATATACTGATTCACAACGCCGGCATCGTGCGGCGCGGGCCACTTAAAGAATTGTCATACGAAGATTTTGAAAGCGTGCTTGATGTTCACCTAAGGGGCGGTTTTCACGTCGTCCGTGCGGCGTTTCCCCGCATGTGTGACGCGCGCTACGGCAGAATCATCCTGACCGGCTCCATCAATGGCCTGTATGGTAATCGTGATGTGGTGAACTACAGTGTGGCGAAGGCCGGTCTGATTGGACTATCCAATGTGGCTGCCATAGAAGGGGAAGAGTTCAACATCAAGAGCAACATTATTCTGCCCGGTGCGGTCACCCGCATGGCAGAGGGGCTGGATACCAGTAAATTTCCACCCATGGATCCGGAATTGGTTGCACCGGCCGTAGCTTGGATGGCGCACGAATCCTGCACCCTGAGTGGCGAAATGCTGGTATCCATCGCCGGACGCATGGCACGCGCCTACGCCGCTGAAACCCGGGGTGTTCATCGACCGGAATGGACTATCGAAGACGTTGCCGCAGAGATAGAGGCAATATGCGATACCCATGCACCTCTTCGGTTTCCCCCTGTTCCCACAGGTCATTTGGATCATTTGCGATACAGCTTCGAAATGGCCTCCAAAAACTAGGCTGCCCCCCCCTTTAAACGGCTTGCCTCACAAAGCTTGCCCGACCCTATCGAGCTTTTTAGGGTCGGGCTTTTTTTGGGGTCGGGCTTTTTCGGCCGACCCCATCTGCGGAAACCGCGTGCTGGGCGCCAACGGACAAGCAGATTGAATTGTCCGGACATATAAGTATTCTATTTATCTCATAACAACCTCATAACAACCGCATTTGACCAAAATAATAAAATATATCTGGACATATTATTATCTTATCTGATGCCCGATAGCCCCCTCAAACCCCAACTTTCAATAGATTATTAATCAACATTGATGTACATTTATAGGCATGCTTGGTGCCCTCAATTCCGGCCTAACTAAACCTTGCCAATCGGATTGCAGGCTCCTACTAATTGCAGGCTCCAATATGAACAACACCCTAATTGAATCACGATGCCGGTGTTGCCTGCTTACTACACCGGCGTCGGCACGATCAACAACGAAGGTTCTGCACTTATGACGGCAAAAGTTTACGAACGCATCCTGGATCTATTGGAAGCAGAGGGAATTAATACGCTGTTTGGGATTCCCGATCCGGGCTTTATTCACATGGCCATGACAGCAGAAGGTCGTGGCTGGAATGTGGTATCCCCGCACCATGAGCAGGCCGGTGGATTTATGGCTGATGCCTGGTCCCGAATGACGGGAAAGCCAGGGGTATGTTTCGGCACCCAAGGCCCAGGGGTTTCCAACCTGGCTGCAGCCATGATAGTGGCAGCAAAAGAGAATGCCCCCACTATTTTCTTCGGTGGACAGCGCTCCAGAGTTGCATACCAAAGAGCCCGCCGGGGCAGAATACAGTTCATCGACCAGGTTTCCAATTTCAAGCCCATGATGAAGTACGTGGGGATCATAGAGGAACCTGATCAGTGTGATGAGATCGTGCGCGAAGCCATCCGCCAGGTCACCTCCGGTAAGCCCGGGCCGGCCTATATTGAATTGCCCCTCAGCGTTATTCATGAGCAATTCAATTGGCCCCCCATAACACCACCGGAAACATACAGATTGGTGGAACAGGCCGCCAGCGCGCCGATGATTGCCAGGGCCGTTGCCTTGATTCAGGCCGCAAAAAATCCGGTTCTGTTGGTTGGGCAGGGCATGTTCACCTCAAGATCTCATCAGGTAGTGGGGCAACTGGCGAAGCTGATGGACTGCCCCATATTACAGACTTCCGGGTGTGCCATGGTGATAGCAGGAATGGAGGATCGAACCTTTGCCTATGGCTTTTCACCGGCAGGCCGCGCTGCTGCAAACGAATCGGATCTATGTATTGCCATCGGTACTGAATTGGGTGAACCGGTGCACATGGGTATTGGTCGTCATTGGGAAAAAAATGACAACAACCGCAAATGGATTCACATCGAGCGTGATGGTATGGCCATGAACGTGAATCGCCCCATTGATGTACCGCTGGTGGGCGATATCCGGGATGTGGTACCACAGCTGATTGAAGCATTGGCGGCGACACCACGCACCCCATCAGCGGAATTCACACAATGGAAAACGCTTCAGCAACAGTGGAAAGCTGAGTTGCTGGCGTCAGTGCCATCCGGCTCCAGACCGGTACATCCTGCACGTTTTATCGTAGAGGCAACCAAAGCCATACCGGGCGACGCCATTTATGCAGCCGACGGTGGTTCCGTTACCATCTTCGGGTGGACCTATTCTCAGTATCAGCCTCGGGATCTGGTATGGAATCAGAATACAGGACACCTGGGCACTGGCTTACCTTATGCCGTTGGCGCGGCCATAGCCGCTGATGGTAAACGGCCGGTTGTGCTGGTTACTGGCGATTCCTCCTTTATGTTTCACATTGCAGAGCTGGAAACCGCAGTGCGCAAGAAGCTGCCGATTGTCTGTGTGGTAGGTTGCGATTACTCCTGGGGCTTGGAGGTGGGTTGCTGGCGCAAACAGGTGGGCCCCGATTCTCCCGAGACCGAAGCGCACTGGGGGGACTGGGTTCGGTTTGACCAGATTGCCAGGGGCTTCGGCGCCGAAGGCGTACTGGTGGAAAAAGAAGAAGATATTGCCGCCACGGTGGAACGCGCTATCGCCAGTGGCAGGACCACGGTGATTCAAGTACCCATCGACCCGGACGCAAATGCCATGGATGCCCCCAACTACGAAGAATTTAAATCCTGGTATACCGACTTCAAAGCGGGTTATGGGGCTGACGCAGAAGACGCTTACTAAATACAGCTGCAACCAAGTGAACAGGACAATAACAATGGGCGTAAAAGTATACGAACGCATACTTCAACTTTTTGAAGCAGAAGGCATCAACACCATCTTCGGTATCCCCGATCCAAACTTCGTTCACATGTTCGTCGCCGCTGAAGAGCGGGGCTGGAACGTGGTGACGCCGCATCATGAATTGGCAGCCGGCTTTATGGCAGAAGGGTACGCCCGTATGACCGGTACGCCCGCATTGTGCATCGCCACCCTTGGCCCGGGCATTGCGAATACGGCCGGTGCCATGATGTGTGCCAAGGTGGAAAACTCTCCGGTGATTTACCTTGGTGGACAGCGTGCACGAGTAACCGAACAACGGGTACGTCGCGGCCGTATTCAATTCGTTAAGCAGCAGGCGCTGTTTGAAAACTCGGTAAAATACAGTGCCAGCATTGAATACGCCGATCAAACCGATGAGATCATTCGGCATGCTCTTCGTGTTTGTCAATCGGGAACCCCGGGCCCGGTTTATATCGAGTACCCATCCCATGTGATACTGCAGGAACTGGAGGTTCCGGCGCCTTTGCCCCCAGAGGCGTACAGGCTGGTGAAGCCGGGTGCAGATGGTGAGATGGTGGCAAAGGCGGCTGAATTGATCAAAGCCGCGAGTAGCCCAGTATTACTGGTAGGCCATGCCGTGCAATGTTCCCGCGGTGGCCCCCAGGTGAAAGAGCTGGCGCAGCTTATGGGTTGCCCGGTATTGCAAACCTCCGGTGGCACCGCATTTATTGACGGCATCGAAGACCGCACGTTTCCCTACCTGTTTGCAGAGGTAGCCGATGAAATCGTGGCAAAAGCCGATCTGGTAGTGGCCATCGGTACTGAAATCGGTGAACCATCCCATTACGGTAAAGGCTATCTGTGGGCAGAAGGCAATGTGGATCGAAAATGGATTTATATCGAACTTGATCCGGAAGCCATCGGTGTCAACCGACCTATTGATGTGCCTTTGGTGGGCGACCTGAGAACGGTGGTACCCCAACTTTCAGCTGCACTAAAAAACAGCCCGCGGCCGGAGGCCCCAGACCTGCAGCGCTGGATAACGGAAGACAAGCAACGGTTGGCTAATCTGGCAGAGCAGGATTTCTCCACCGAGAGTGGGCGCGTTCATACTGGTCAATGGGTGGTGGAAGCAACCAAGGCGTTCCCTAAAAACGGCATCCACGTGCGAGACGGCGGTTGTACGGTGATTTTCACCTGGACCTATCTGCAAAGTAAACCGCACGATGTGATCTGGAACCAGAACTTTGGACACCTGGGCACCGGGCTTCCCTATGCTATTGGCGCCTCGGTTGCCGATGGCGGGAATCGGCCGGTGCTCTTTACCACTAGCGACTCTGCTTTTCTGTTTCATATTGGTGAACTGGAGACGGTAGCCAGGCTGGAGCTACCCATGGTGATCGTGGTTGGTGTAGACAATGCCTGGGGTCTGGAAGTGGGTGTATACAAGCGTACATTCGGCCATGGCAAAACCAGTGAGCCTGGGGTGCACTGGAACAAGGATGTCAGATTCGACAAGATTGCGGAGGGACTCGGTTGCCGGGGAATGTATGTCGATAAAGGTGAGGATATCAGTGCAGCCGTAGAGCAGGCATTCGCCAGTGGCAAGCCTACCGTTATTCATGTGCCCATCGATCCTGTAATCAACCATGGCGGCAATCAAAACCTTGATACACCGAACTACGATCGCTTTCGTACCTGGTACGCAGAGGGCCAGCAGTAGATTACTGGTGCATTGCTAATGCACAGGGCACAAAAAAGGCTGCGGACAACGCGCAGCCTTTTCTAAACTGGCAAACCTGGTAGTACGCATTGCCGATCAGCGGCCCTGCCACTTCGGTTTGCGTTTTTCTGAAAACGCCCTTGGGCCTTCCTGAGCGTCAGCGCTGTTATAACAAAGTTCAGATGCATATCGAGCTGCTTCCAGCGCAGCGGAGCGCCCCATTTCCGTGGCCAACATAACGGTTTCCCGTGCTGCCCGCACCGACAGTGGTGCCCCTTCAATAATGGCGCTGGCCAACAAAATGGCTGCATCCATTAACGCTTCAGGCTCGACCACTCGATTAATTAAGCCGATTTCAAAGGCCCGGTGTGCCGTGATGGGTTTGCCTGTCAGCAAAATCTCCATCATGATCCGCTGGGGAATCATATGGATAAGAGGGGAAGCCCAAGGTGAGCTGCGACCCACTTTAACTTCGGTCACTGCAAATTTTGCAGTTGTACTGGCCACACATAAGTCACACGCCTGGGCAATCATCCACCCGCCAGCAAAGGCAACTCCATTGACAGCCGCAATGGTGGGCTTGGACAGCTCAATCGAATCGTAGGGTACAGGAAACATATCCCTGGGCGGCACGGTTAAGCCGCGCTCAACCATTTCTTTCAGGTCGCCGCCGGCACAGAACGCTTTTTCGCCTGCTCCAGTGAGTATGGCTACCCTTAGATTGACATCACTTTCGAATCGTTCCCAGGCGGAAAACAGGCCCTGGCGTACATCTTTACTCAGTGCGTTGCGGGTTTCCGGCCGGTTCAGGGTAATAATGGCAATGCCATCATCACGGGCCTCAAATAATACAGCGTCATTCATTCTGTCACCTTGAATTCATGTTAGCACACAGTGCTTTAGTAAGACTTGGGTAATCCCAACGCTTTTTCAGCCAGGAAATTAAGAATCATGTGAGGGCTTACCGGCGCAGTACGCGGGATGAGTATCTCTCTCAAATAACGTTCCACATGATATTCCTGTGCGTATCCCATGCCGCCCAGTGTTAGCATGGCGGTATGACAGGCTTCGAATCCGGCTTCTGCTGCCAGGTACTTACCCGCGTTGGCCTCAATACCACAGTCTTTTCCTTTATCGAACAGGTTGGCACCTTTCATGACCATCAGATTGGCGGCTTCCAACTGGGCCCAGCACTTGGCTAGCGGGTGCTGGATACCCTGATTCATACCGATAGGACGATCAAACACAATACGCTCGTTGGCATAACGGGCGGCCTTGTGCAATGCTGCCCGGCCAAGTCCAATTGCCTCCGCCCCCAATAAAATGCGCTCTGGATTCAGGCCATGCAGTATGATCTTAAAACCTTCACCCTCAGCGCCAATTCGATCTGCTTCAGGAATCCAAAGGTCACTAATAAACAGCATATTGGAATCGACCGCATGCCGCCCCATTTTATGAATGGTGCGCACTTCGACTTTGGTGGGATCGATATCGGTAAAGAACAGAGTGAGACCATCGGTTTTACGGGTGACGTCCGCCAGCGGCGTAGTACGGGCCAGCAACATCATCTTATTGGCGACCTTTGCTACTGAAATCCAGATTTTCTCGCCGTTAATCAAATAGCCGCCCTCACGCTTTTCTGCGCGGGTCTTTAATTTGGTTGTATCAAGTCCGGTATTGGGTTCTGTTACTGCAAAGCAAATAAGATCATCACCACGAATAACCGGGGGTATCATTCGTTGACGTTGCTCATCACTGCCAAACAGTTGTACCGGTTGCATGCTGAAAACAGGGCCATGAATACTGGAGGCAGCGGTCATGCCACCACCGGATTCAGCCACTGCCTGCATCATGATCGCCGCTTCGGTGATACCGAGCCCGGAGCCACCGTTGGCTTCGGGCATGGCAATGCCAAGCCAGCCGGATTCAGCCATGGAGCGGTGAAAATCATGGGGAAAAATGCCTTCCCGATCCCGCTCCAACCAATAATCATCATTGAACTGAGAGCAGTGCTTGAGTACTGCATCCCGGATATTTTGTTGATCGTCAGTAAATGAAAAATCCATGTAATCTACCCTTCGTGACAATCTGCGTGAACATCAAGAAGACCCAGTTCGTGCAATATAGCGTCGGTATCCTGGCCGGTTGCTGGTGCAGGGCCCGCCACCTTACCGGGTGTTTTGGAAAAGCCGGTGGGCACTCCGGGGAACCGTATATCACCATAGGAAGACGGCACTGTCTGGAAAAAATCGACGGCGTTCAAGTGGGGATTATCGAACAATTCATCCGGAGTGCGCAGTGGTGCAGCCGGTATTCCCAGTTCGCGAAACAGAGACAACCACTGCGCAGTAGTGCGCTCCTTAAATGTCTCGCCCAGCAAACCGTAAATAGTATTGATGCACTTGGCCCTTTGCTCTAGTGTCGCGTAATCGTCACTGGCCCAGCTGGGCTTAACGGCTTCCATAAATTGTGACCATTGTTTATCGTTGTACACCAACGCAGAGATATGCCCATCCTTGGTTGCATAGGGCTTACGATTACGGGCAACGGCCCTGTGGTAGTTGGCCGGACCAATGGGCGGGGTAAATAACATGCCATTGGCATGCTCCACCAGCATGAACGACGCCATCGCCTCAAACATCCCCACTTCAACTTCCTGACCCTCTCCACTACGTTCTCTGTGAAACAGCGCCATGGTGGTGGCGTAGAGCGCGGTCATGCCCGCTATTTTGTCGGCCATGATGGTGCCAACATAATTGACTTCGCCGGTTAACATTTCCTGGACCGAAGTCAAACCGCATTCCGCCTGGATGGTATCGTCGTAGGCAGGTAAGTCAGCATCTGGCCCGCTTCGGCCATAGCCATAACAGTTGGTGTATACAATGGTGGGGTTGAGCTTGGCGACTTCCTCGTAACTGAAGCCCAGTTTGTTGATGGCCTTTGCCCGCATTGAGTGGATAAATACGTCTGCTGTCTTAATCAGTTCACGCAAAACATTGGCGCCGCTTTCTGTGCGCAAATCCAACACCATGCTTCGCTTACCACGATTCACATTGACAAACACGCCCCCCATTGCCGGGACCGGCCCGGGCGATATATATCGCACTCCATCACCACCCGGTGGTTCTATTTTTATGACATCGGCCCCCATATCCGCCAATAACTGCGTGCAATAAGGGCCCATAACCATGGCGGTCAGGTCGACCACTCTGATACCACTGAGTGGGCCCCCGTGCTGGCTACCAGCGTTGTTACTGTTTTTCTGTGACTGCGTAGTGTGATTCATCATGCTCTTCTTCTGCTTTTATTGGTCATGTTCAGCGATAGGGCAGGGAGCACCCGTACCCATGTATTCAGCCAGGTTACGGTGTAAATTGGCGGTACTGCGTTCCATATAGGGGTTGGGTTTCGGCCCCTTGAAACCCAGGGATTTCATACCCTGTTGAACCGCCGCCATGTTCGAAAAATCCTGCGCCAGAACATAACACCAGGCTGCTTCGGTCGGTGGACAATATTCCCACGCCGTGTCCGGTTCTTCACCGGGGGGAAACAGTTCAAAAACAGCTGCCTCGAATATGCATTTGTCGGGATCATAGCCATAGGGGCGGGCGCTGTAACACAGTGCATTATTGACTGAGTGCCCAATTTGAAAGTTTGGGAAAACCTGCCATGCAGTACCACTTTTAGCTACATGAGCAGGATCCACCGTTGGCCAGATCACACCACGCCGGGCGTCGTCTTTTCGGGCGGACTCTATCCAATGCTTCAACACCTGATCCGCCGGTGTGCCTGCGGGAAGTTCGTCCTGCAGTCGCATTGCCGCGTTAACCAGGGTTTGTGTGGTGTTGGTGTTGGCTTTCTCCCAGGTATAGGCCTGCATTTTTGCGGTAGACAGGCGCGGGTCATCGTTGGTGCCGACACGCAGTTTGGCAGACTGGTTCTCGTCCATGCCTTTCGGACGCTCATAGCCGATATTACTGTGCTTGCCATGGGCCTTGGCCCAACCACGAAACGCGCCGAACTGATTGAACTCCGGGTGGGTGGTTTGTACGTGATAGGTTTCGTTGAAAGCTTCCAGGGCCACCTTCCAATTACAGTCGAAGATACCCCATTTACGCCAGCGGAAACGCATATTCTGCAGCTCAAAAGGGTCCAACATGGTGGTAACCGGATGCAGATAATCCTGAAGCGGTTCGCAGTCCGGATTCAGGTTAATCCAGATCCAGCCACCCCAGGTATCCACCTTAACGCTACTTAACCCCGTGCATGCGCTATCAAGTTTGTTTTGCCAGTCTTCTTTATGGGGAACGTGCGTGTTCCGGCCATCCAAATCAAACTTCCAACCATGATACCCGCAGAAGAACTGGCTGCGTTGGCCCTGCGCATTGCGTGCACCAGCCGGCACATCAACCAGGCGCCGTCCGCGATGAGGGCAGACATTATGGAAGGCCCTGATCTGCTCAGCAGTACGCACCAATATGATGGAGTCATCCAGAATCTCGAACGTGATATAACTGCCCACTTCAGTCAGCTCTTCCACCCGACCGGCCTGAAGCCACACTTGGCGCCATAACCTGTCCCGTTCAGCGCGGGCATAACTCTCTGACACGTAGGCTTCCACCGGAATGGAAACCGGCTCGGTAAGGGTGTCCTCAATATTGGTTATTCTATTTGTCATTTTCATCTCCGATGCTGCACTGAATGTTCTATCAAAATGGCGGCCATTCAACGCCAGGGATTTTCACATCAGCTTAATATGTCCGGACATAAATAATGTCATAGGCTGCAAAATATCTCTACATAAACTCTGCATAATTAGAGATTGACTTATAGTTGTATGGACAAATATACTGACCATAACAGAAACATCCAGACCCAGTAGCCGGCTGCCTGACAATGGAGCAAAAGCAAACTTATGACCGCAAAGACACCCCAATCCGGTACTAAGAGCGGGCAACCGCTGTATCTACAGGCTGCTCAGGAACTGAAATCTGAAATTGTGAAAGGCATTTATCCGGTGGGCACGCTGATTCCAACGGAAGACGAATTGTGTAAACGCTTTTCTGTAAGCCGCTATACCGTGAGGGAAGCCTTAAGAGTCCTGCGGGAAGAAGGGCTTGTATCTTCACGCAGGGGAGCAGGCACCATTGTCGTTCCACCGCGTTCCAGGGAAGCCGATATTCATCAGGTGATGTCCATAAACGACCTTATCGCCTTCGGTACAGATACCCGCTTTGCCATTGAGACCATAAAAATGGTGACTATGGATGCCAAGCTGGCTAAAAAAACCGGGCTAACAGTGGGTGAGGAATGGTTGTACGTTCACGGTTATCGGCGCACCGAGAATGCGGATGAGCCGGTAGGTCAGTCGGAATACTATATCAATAGAGCCTTTGCTACAGTGGGGCGCATTTTGGGTCGCCATGAAGGCCCTATCTTTCCTTTAATCGAGGATATGTTTGGCCAAAACGTTAATGAAGTACATCAACAGATCGCCGCCACTCTCATTTCGCAGCCACTGGCAGCAGAGCTGAATGTTGATGACGGTACCGCCGCGCTTGAGATCAGACGAACCTACAAGGCAGCAGACGGATTGATACTGCAGGTCACCATTAACACTCACCCCGCATCGCGCTATCGACATTCCATGACGTTACAGCGATTTCGATCCTGAAAATCGCCTTTATTCATAGATAACCATGACAAGCAAAAATATGAAACAACCCCTATGGACACCATCACCAGAGCGAATCCAAAGCACACAGCTGCATCGATTTATGGAGGAGGTGGGTACAGACAATTCCCTTTCATTCCAAGGTTATGACGAATTCTGGGATTGGTCCATTGAGAATCTGGAACCATTCTGGCGCAAGGTGTGGAATTTTTGTGGTGTACTGGGTGATGGCGCAGAGCCGGTGTTGCGTAACGAAGGGGACTTGTTTAACAGTGAGTTTTTTCCCGCCGCCAGTTTAAACTATGCAGAAAACCTGCTGGCTGGCCTGAAGCAGGATCCAGCCATCATTTTTTGTCACGAGAATGGCGGTCGTTCTGAACTGCCCCCACAGTCTTTACGTGACCAGGTCTCCCAGCTGCAGCAGGCTTTAGCAGCACTGGGGGTAGGGCCCGGAGACCGGGTGGCAGCGTATCTGCCAAATATTCCGGAAACGGTAGTGGCTATGCTGGCGACCACCTCCCTGGGAGCGGTGTGGTCATCCTGTTCACCGGATTTTGGTGTCAGTGGGCTCAAGGATCGCTTCGGACAAATTGAACCCAAAGTGCTGTTCACGGCGGACGGCTATCAATACAACGGCAAGTCATATAATTCTATTGACACCATTGCGGAATTGGCCGCGGATTTGGAATGTGTTGAGGCGATCATCGTCATTCCGTTTTTGAACCGGAATCCGTCACTGGATGGTCTGGATCAACGGGGCGTCGATATCCGTGATTTATGCGCGCAATACACAGCATGCGAACTTACCTTTACCCGCGTTAACTTTCGCGATCCGCTGTTCATTTTGTTTTCTTCCGGTACCACAGGGTTGCCAAAATGTTTTGTCCATTCGGTGGGTGGCACGCTGCTGCACCATTTGAAGGAGCATCAACTTCAGTGCGACATTAAAGCAGGTGATCGCCTACTGTATTTTACAACCTGCGGTTGGGCAATGTGGAATTGGCTGGTATCAGCGCTGGCATCCGGCGCCTCTCTGGTGCTCTATGATGGTTCACCGACGTTTCCCACCATCAAGTGTCTACCTGACATCGTTTCTGCTGAAGCGGTCACTCATTTCGGCACCTCAGCCAAATACATCGATTTGTGCAACAAAAAAAACCTAAGGCCAATAGAACAATATGACTTTGGTAGCCTGAGAACCATTCTTTCTACGGGATCGCCGCTCTCCGCTGACGGATTTCAATATATATATGGAAACTGGAAGCAAGATGTTTGTCTTTCTTCTATATCCGGTGGCACCGATATCATTGGTTGTTTCGTCGGGGGAAACCCCATTGGACCGGTTTATGCCGGCCAATGCCAGAAGCGCCACCTAGCCATGGATGTTCAGGTCTTTGATCATGAGGGGCGAAGCATTACAGGCGAAGCCGGAGAACTTGTCTGTTTGTCTCCCCACCCGGGAATGCCGCTTGGATTTCTGAATGACCCTGATCGCCAGCGTTACTACACTGCGTATTTTGCCCGTTATGAAAATATATGGTGTCACAGTGACTGGGTTGAAATGACGCCTGAGGGTGGAATGATATTCTATGGCCGCTCCGATGCCACTTTGAATCCGGGTGGCGTACGCATTGGTACTGCGGAAATCTACCGCCAGGTGGAAAGCATCGATGAGATTCTGGAAGCTGTTGTGGTCGGGCAGAATTGGGATAACGACGTCAGGGTGATTTTGTTCGTACGCTTAATGAATGGAGTAAACCTTACTGAATCATTAATCCAGCGTATCAAATACCATATCAGGGTGAAGGCAACACCTCGTCATGTGCCCGCTATCATTCTATCCGTTCCGGATATACCACGTACACATTCGGGGAAGATAAGCGAATTGGCGGTTCGAGATGTGATCCATGGCAGCCCCGTCAAAAACAAGGATTCGTTATCCAATCCAGCGGCCCTCAAGTATTTTGAATGCCTGGAGGAATTGGGAGGCAGGCCGGTGCAGGCCTGATACAAATGCAGGCGATCAACCCGGATAAACCTGTTCTGGTGGCGGGTGCGAGTGGATTTGTGGGTAGCCATACAGTGCAGGCACTGGTCGCCCAGGGGCGCCGGGTCCGGGTGCTGCTCAGAAAATCAAGTAGCCGTAAAGCGATTGCGCATCTTCCTGTAGAGGTATTCACAGGGGATGTGCTGAATCCTGAATCCCTGCGTATCGCCATGCAAGGGTGTGAGACAGTATTCTACAGTGTCGTCGATCCCCGTTTTTGGTTGACTGACCCTGCGCCCCTGTATCGCAACAACGTGGACGGCCTGATCAACGCCATGGATGTTGCGCTTGAATGCAGGATCAAGCGCTTTGTGTTTACCAGCACAATGGGCACGCTGGGTTTTAATCCAAATGGACCCGTGACGGAAGCAACGCCATTCAACTGGCACTCAAAAGCGCCACCCTATATTCTGGCTCGCTTGCTGGCCGAACACAGCTTACTGCAATATTGCGACAAAAAGGGGCTGCCCGGCATCGCTTTATGCATTGCCAACACCTATGGACCGGGTGACCATCAGCCAACACCGCACGGCAAGATGCTATGGGATGTGGCACGTGGACACGTACGCTTCACCATTCAAGCCAGTGCCCCCACTGTGGATATTCGTGATGTGGCGCAAGCTGCATTAGCAGCAGAGAGACTTGGCAGAGCAGGGGAGCGCTACATCATTGCCAACGAATTCATCAGGAATCGCGATTTCTACAATCTGGCGGCTGCTGCTGGCGGTAGCAAGCCGGTTATGGTGGTACCCAGATCGGTTGCCTACGTCGTTGCCTGGATTGCAGAAAATATAATGAAACTGACAGGGCGCAAGGACTACCTGATCAGCACTGATTCGGTCTTTCTCTCCAATGCATTTCAACAGCTTGATAACAGTAAAGCGCGCAGGGAGCTGCAATGGAATCCCCGGCCGATCAGAGAAACCATTAAAGATGCTGTTCAGTGGTACGCCAATAACAATGCGGGCTAACCAGGCGAACACTCAGTACAACGGTTGAATGACTACATTATATCGTGCAAGCGGCCCTGTATTATGGTGCGGGCTTCACGGATTATTCGGGTAATCAGTTCATCCACTGTGGGAATATCGTTGATCAGCCCCTGAACCTGTCCCGCCCAGATCAACCCGGCATCCACATCTCCGGTTTCCAGTGCTTTTCTACCATCCGCACCCTTAACCAGATGGTGAATATTCTCGAATCGGGCGTCCGGATTCTTCAGGATCTCAACCACCTGATCGGATACGCTGTTCTTGCTCACTCGACCGGTATTGCGCAGGGAACGGAATATCAGGTTGGTATCCCGTTCATCGTGTTCAACCAGAAGCTGTTTGATGCGCTCATGGATCGGCGCTTCCAGGGTGGCACAAAAACGCGTTCCCATGTTGATACCATCTGCACCCAGGGCCAGTGCAGCCACCAAACCTCGCCCATCACCAAAGCCACCGGAAGCAAGCATGGGAATTTTTACTTTATCGGCAGCGGCGGGAATCAGGATCAATCCGGGGATATCATCCTCTCCGGGATGGCCGGCGCATTCAAAACCATCAATGGAAATCGCGTCCACACCCATTCGCTCGGCGGATAAGGCATGACGAACCGCAGTGCATTTATGTATAACCCTGACGCCATGGGCTTTAAAATCCTCCACGTGTTCCCGGGGATTGTGTCCGGCAGTCTCGACAATTTTGATTCCGCTATCGATGATTGCTTTGCGATATTCCGCATAGGGGGGAGGGGTTACCGAGGGCAAGATTGTCAGATTCACCCCAAAGGGTTTGTCCGTCATCGATCGGCAACGATCGATTTCCCGACGTAGGTCATCAGGGGTTGGCTGGGTCAGGGCAGTCAGGATCCCCAACCCTCCCGCATTGGACACTGCGGCGGCCAGTTCTGCCCGTCCCACCCACATCATGCCGCCTTGCACTATCGGGTACTGGATATCCAATAAATCTGTGATACGCGTACTAAATTTCATCTTGTGGCTTTCCGTTATGGTGTTTTCGGTTTCTGGTCATCGTGGAGGCATGCGAATCGCACCATCCAGGCGTACCACATCCCCGTTTAGCATAGGATTGGCGATGATACTCTGCACCATCAGCGCGTATTCTTCGGGCTGCCCCAGTCGATTCGGGAATGGCACCTGCTCACCTAATGCATCCTGCACTTTCTGCGGCATACCCGCCATCATCGGCGTGTAGAAAATACCCGGTGCAATTGCCATCACCCGAATTCCGTACTGCGCCAGGTCACGGGCAATGGGTAAAGTCATGCCTACGATACCACCCTTGGAGGCAGAGTAGGCCGCCTGACCGATCTGGCCCTCAAAAGCCGCAACACTGGCCGTATTGACAATGACTCCCCGTTCTTCGCCAATGGGGTCAGCCGTGGATAAGCGCGCTGCAAAATGCGCGATAACCGTAAACGTACCGATCAGGTTGATCTCAATGGTTTTGCGGAACTGTTCTAGCGGGTGGGGTGTATTTCCTTTGCCGACCGTTTTGGCACCGGTTGCAATGCCAGCACAACTCACCAGTATTCGGGCGATGCCATTCTCCACTTCCGCTTCGGCTACGGCCAGCCGGACGCTTTCTTCATTGGTAACGTCGACCTTGAAAAAGGTACCACCTATTTCCTCTGCCTGGGCCATACCACCTGCTTCATTCATATCGAAGATGGCAACTTTCGCGCCAGCCTCTGCCAGCATCCGGGCTGTGGCTGCTCCCAATCCGGATGCACCGCCAGTGACAATAGCTGCTATACCGTTAATCTCTTTCATTGTAAAACCTCTTTCATTCTTGCTGGATCAGGTGCACCGATCAGACTAGTTCCAGAGCCATTGCAGTGGCCTCACCACCACCAAGACAAATGCCGGCAACACCCCGCTTTAAACCACGCTTCTTTAATGCCGCAAGCAAGGTGGCAATTATCCTGGCCCCGGAAGCACCAATCGGGTGGCCCAGGGCGCACGCCCCACCATTGACATTGAGTTTGTCATGGGGAATACCAAGCTCTTGCATCGCGATCATGGCAACCACAGCAAATGCCTCGTTTACTTCAAATAAATCCACTTCACCTACCGACCAACCGGCCGCGGCCATGACCTTTCGCATTGCCGGAACCGGCGCGCTGGGAAAATCCGCAGGTTCATGGGCATGACAATCGGTGGCAACGATGCGGGCGCACACCTTCATTCCCAATCGTTGCGCCACACTGGCGCGGGTCAGAACCAATGCTGCTGCACCATCGGAGATGGAAGAGGCATTGGCGGCGGTTACCGTGCCATCTTTGGCAAACGCGGGTTTTAAGGCCGGGATTTTATCGGGGTTGGCTTTACCGGGCTGTTCATCTACCGCCACAAGACGGTTACCATTTCGGGTCGACACGGTGACCGGAGCAATTTCATCAACAAAGCGACCTTCGGCAATTGCCCGCTGTGCCCGCGCCAATCCTTCCAACGCGTAGGCATCCTGATCGGCCCGCGTGAAGCCATATTTTTGTGCATTTTGTTCAGCAAAGACGCCCATCAACGTACCTTCTTCATAGGCATCCTCCAGGCCGTCCAGAAACATCGAGTCTTTCAGGCTATCGTGCCCCACACGGCTACCGGCACGGTGTCTGCTCGTTAAATAAGGCGCGTTGGTCATTGACTCCATGCCGCCGGCAATAATTATGTCCGCAGTGCCTGCCAGCAGGGTTTCAGTCGCCAGAATCGCAGCCTGCATCCCTGAGCCACACATTTTATTGACGGTGGTCGCCTGCACTGAACGGGGCAGGCCGGCTGCCAAAGCCGCCTGACGGGCAGGGGCCTGGCCTAATCCTGCCGGAAGCACGCAGCCCATGTAGATGCGATCGATTGAATCAGCGTTGACACCGGCCCGCTCTACCGCGGCTTTAACGGCTACTGCACCCAGGGCAGTGGATTTAACCGTCGCTAGCTCCCCCAGCAAACCGCCCATTGGCGTGCGTGCATAGGCGGCAATGACCACTGGATCTGATGACATGTTTTACTCCTGATATTATTTCTATTTGGATTAAGCGCCCTTGGACACATAAGCACTGCGCCGTTTTATAAAGCGCGAGCAATCACCATGCGCTGTATATCTGAGGTACCTTCGTAAATCTGGCAGACCCGCACATCCCGATAGATTTTGGCCAGACCAAATTCCTCCAGGTAACCATAGCCACCCAGGGTTTGAATGGCCGCCGAGCACACAGCCTCAGCGGTTTCAGACGCAACCAACTTGGCCATGGAAGCCTCCTTTAAACAGGGGGCCCCGGCATCTTTCACGCTGGCGGCATGAAGCACCAGTTGACGGGCAGCCTCAAGACGCGCCGCCTGATCAGCAAGACGAAACCCTACGGCCTGATGATGGATAATGGGTTTACCCATGGACTGACGATCTTTGGCATAATTAACGGCGATATCCAGCGCCGCCTGAGCCATGCCAATGGATTGCGCCGCAATTCCAATACGTCCAAATTCAAGATTGGACAGTGCGATACGATAACCCTCGCCTTCTTCACCCAGGCGCAGCTCCGGCTCCAACAACACATTCTCAAAGCGCAGGGCGCAGGTGTCTGAAGCGTATTGACCCAGCTTATGCTCGACTTTATCGACCTGGTAGCCTGCGCGATCAGTGGGTACCAGAAAGCTGCTGATTCCTTTTTTCCCCGCGGTTGGGTCAGTGACGGCGAAAACAATGGCCAGTTTGGCAATGTTGCCGGATGTGATGAACTGTTTCGAGCCATTTAGAACGTATCCACCTTCCGCTTTGGTCGCTTTGGTTCGCAGAGCAGCAGCGTCTGAACCGGCATCCGCTTCGGTCAGGGCAAAGGCACCGATCATGCGGCCACTAATAAGATCCGGCAGGAAACGTTCACGTTGTGCCTGATCACCGTCGTTCAGCAGCGCCGATACGATCAGGCTGTTCTGGATCGACAAAATAGTCGACAAGGCGCCATCTGCGGCCGCAACCTCCATTAATGCCAGGGCATAGGAAACGTAGTCCGCTCCGGCTCCACCCACCTGCAGAGGTGCGGTCATCCCCATCAGCCCAAGACCGGCAAGTTCCTCAAACAGTTCAGGCGGATATCCACCATCGGCTTCATACTGGAATGTACAGGGGCGAAGTCGATCGCGAGCGAAGCTCCGCACGGCATCGGTGATGGCCTGTTGCGTCTCTGACAATTGCATGGCGTTTTCTGTCTCTGATTGACTTGGGTTAATTTAATGAGCGGCAGGCGCTATCACGTTATGAAACAGAAAACGCCTCCACTATTGTACAATACAACATTGTTGACTATTATGCCCATGAATCGCGGTGCCGTCCATGGGTCTTTCGGCTGCATCCATGCCTGGGTTAATTCGATGAAAAGTGGTTCATAGCATGTTACACTTCGATGATTATTTGACTTTTTGAATGACTCATAAAATGGGATTCCCAAATGGCAGAAACAAAACCTCGCGAGCGGCGCAGAAGAGATCCGGAAGGCACTCGAACGGCAATTCTGGATGCGGCTCAATCGATATTGGCACAGGATGGGGCAGAAGCGTTGAGTGTTTCCCGTGTTGCGAATCTGGCGGGTGTCAATCGCGGCACTGCCTATCAGCACTTCCTGGCCAAGGAAGATCTGATCCAGGCAACAATGGAACGGGTGAGCCATCAACTGCTAGAAGCGGTGTTCGAGGAATCTGAAGCAGGCGACAAACCCGTTGATGATGATCTGGAACCTGATCTTCAACATCTGCCTGATGTTATAAAACGCATGGCAGGATTCACCATGCGCATGGCACTGTACACTGTGGAGAATCCGGAGAGCAGCCGCATTTGGCTGTTCGATCTGCTCTCCAAGAAAGATCCAAAGGAAGACGTATTCTATAAGCGTTTTCTTCAGGCGATCGAAAGGTTGGCCAACAGTGATGTCAGTGAGCCAGACATCGACATTGAAGCCCTGGCGGTATTGATGTTATCGGGATTCTTCCTTTGGCCAGTGTGGGTCGACTCACACGCCAAATCCAAAAAAATGCGTAAACAGATGGCGCAGCGTTTCGGCAATGAGGTATTACGCCTGACCTTGCACGGATTTGTTGCGGTGAAAGCGCCTGAGCTAACTGCAGTGGGCAGCAATAAAAAACCAAAAAAATAACGGGGCCCGGACAATCCCTGTCCGCGCTCTCAGGGAGTCACTTTATGAGTGTGCGGCATTCTGCATGGGGCCGGTATCCAGATTACCGGGTGGCATTGAAGCCTTGTCGGTCCACCGGCAGAGTTACTGCTGATGGCCAACTGCTTGCTTATAGTAAAGCCTGCCTTCTGGTGCAAGAATCCGAGCATGATGACAGGCTGTATTTTCCAGAGAGTGATGTGAACTGGGCGTTACTGGAGCCTTCGCAGCAAATCACATTTTGCCCTTTTAAAGGTGAAGCAGGTTACTGGTCTGTAAAGAAAAAGCAGGCGTCTCCCGACCTCGACAACATAGCTTGGGCATATCAAGATCCCTTTCCCGAGGTTGATGGACTCAAAGGCTACGTTTCCTTTGATACAGAACAGCTTGCAGTGGAATTACTGCAAAGCTGGAGCGGCGATCAGGAGCATTCCGTTGCTACCAGATTGCCGATCTGGGGTGACCAGCAGGACCTGGTGCATTTGCTTGACGTGAAGCCCGCGACGGAGAACCGCTATGGTAGCGATCCTTACCCCAATCCCCCGCGCGGCACCATCATCGAGTTGCAAAAGGATAAGCAACGGCGCAGCGTGGTGGAGGGGGGCCACCAGTTAGCTCAGGCGATTGTGGCGGCCTCGAAAACAATCCCGGAACAACGGGTCACCTCGGCGTCCATGATATTCAGCAAAGCGGCCAGCTTCGATTTGCCCATGGAGGTTCACGTTGACGTAGTACGGGCGGGGCGTAGTTTTTCGACCCTGGACGTAAAAACCGTGCAGAATAATCAACTTCGCTCCGCCGGGATTGTGTTGATGGATAATACACCGGCCGACCGCATTCGTCATACCATGACGATGCCGGATGTGGCTGGACCGGACAACGCAGTACCCATCGATATGAAAGTAACCGGGCGCGAGATTCGCATTGTCGACGGGGCCTACACCAACGATCTGGATCATATTGGCCCACCGGAGCTGTACGCCTGGATTCGCTTCCGTGACGCACCGGATAAGCCGTATCTTCATTGTGCGTTAATGACCCAGGCCACCACCCATTGGACCATCGCGGCGGCAATGCGTCCCCATGCGGGACTCAGTCAGGCGCTGGCGCATGTATCCTTGTCCACCGGCCCCTTGAAAACGGATATAAACTTCCACGATGACGTCGATGTCAGCCAGTGGATGCTTTACGTCAATGACGCAGTGTATGCGGGAAGAGGGCAGGCCCAGGGCATTGGCAAGATCTTTGCCATCGATGGTCGCTTACTTGCAACTTACTCCGTGCACACCATGATTCGCGATTTCAGTTCACCGTCCAATAGCGCACACAACGCCATGTAAACCGAGTATACCGTCAAAATGTGGCCCGGATATCAGCGTACAGCGAACGGGGCTTGCCAATAAAATAGCGGTCACCGGCAAAGCCACTGTAATCCGCTCGTTCGGCATAATAGCGATCAGTGAGATTCAACAATCGCAGCCCTGCACTCACACGATTGGTGAGCTGTTGGCGCAATCGAAGGTTAAGCAGCTGATGCCCATCATAGTGGTGGTCATTTTCCAGGTCGGTATAGTACTTACCCATGGAAACCCATTCCAATTCCAGGCTGGTTTTCGAGCTCGGTTGCCAGGCGACCTGAACCGAGCCCATATGGCTGGGCGCCGAAACCATATCGTTGCCGTCAGTGCTGAGTGTTGGATCGGAACCGGGAGCAGAAACATCGCTGGTGTATTGATGGCGGGCAAAGGACCCACCTGCATTGATGTACCAATGATCCGAAAACGGCCAGAAAAGCTGGTACTCCAAACCATAGTGGCGCGTTTCACCATTATCGATATTTTGCCTGGCCGCTGACTGAAATATAACGTTGTCTTTAGTCATGTAAAAACCAACCAGGTCATAACTGAAATCGTTTAATGTGCCCTTAATGGACACTTCAATGCTGCCGATTTCTTCAGAATCCAGATTGGCGATCTCCTGGCCAGACTGTAACCGATACAACTCGGTTGCCTGTGGTGCGCGGAAACCATGACTGAAGCGGCTACTGGCAATAAGGGCATCACTGAAACGGTAAACCAAGCCCAGGTTGAGGGAGGTGTTTTCAAAATCGTCTTTGCGGTCCTCAGGGCGGGTATATCGACAACCGGTTGCTCCAGAGCTCGGGCTGACGCATTGGTTTCCTTCCTCATCTGTATTACCGCTTATCATGCCATTGTTATAGTCATACCTCAGTTGTTCATAGCGCCCACCCATGATAACACCCAGTTTTTCCGTCCACTGGTATTCTGTGCTTAAGAAAGCTGCGCCTAACTGCGCATTCACCTCATAGTCATAGTGTTGGCCCGCAGGCAGGAACCAAAGGGATTCAGTTGGTTGATACTGCTTGAGAAAGGCTTCGGTGATTTCCATATCAATGCCGGTGGTAATTTGCAGCCTATCTGTGATCGACTTGATATAGGTGGTTTGCACACCGGCACTGTTCTGTCCATTCTCTTCGATCGGCTGTCCCGGAAGAAAATGCATCAGGAACTCCATTTCCGAATGGCGGGCAAAAGGCGTTACTATCAGAACGCTGTCGTCTTCCAAAACACGTTCAAAATGCGTCTGCCAACGGACAGCCTGACTGTCTCGATAGGCTTCCGGATTGGGGTTTTGCTTGCGCAGTTGATCATCTTTGTAAGCGTCTTCACCGACAACATACCCGGCCGTTTCCTGGTTGAGGTTGCTTACATTAAGCAGGCTGAAGCTGGACCACTGTGCCCCCTCGTAATCCAGCCTGGCTGTGAGTTTCTGTTGATCAAAGCCTGAGTCATCCTGATAACCATGATCACTGGCACCGTTCACGCTAACCCGATAACCAACCTGGCCTATTCTGTCACTGGTACCTAACTTTACACGCCCATAGTCATCGGGGCCCGCTTCAACCTGAAACGAAGTCTCAGGCTCGCTGCCCCATGGCACAGGTGCTTCGCTTATGACATTGATCACCCCATGCACTGCATCTGAACTGTGCAGCACCGTACCGGGCCCCCGCAACACTTCAATGCGCTGTGCCTGCTCAGAATTAGTATCAAACAGCTGATTAACGTTACAGAATCCAGTAGGGCGGACGGGAACACCGTCCTCCGCCATGTAGAAAGCCCCACAACTCCCCGCTCCGGTAAGCACTGGGGAACGGATCGCCGTAAGGTGTTCCTGGCCGTTGCCACGGGTAATCCAGACACCGGGAACCCGAACCATAAGTTCGCTTATATGTACTGCTGAAACCTGTTCGATGTCCTGTTTGGTGACCACACTTAGGCTACTGCTTTGGGTGGATAGGGGAGCTTCTACCCGCGTTGCGGTCACTGTGATGGTGTCCAGTGGATTGGACTCGCCGGCTGTTACCGGTTCAGCAAAGGAATAAAACGGGGCGAGTAACAACAGTACAGCAATAATTCGCATGGATTTTATGATAATTCCCGGATCAGTGTTTAATTTATTGTTTTGGCTCGGGCTCCGGCGACCGGCCATAGACCGGTTTGCGTTTTTCCAGTAAGGCCCGCACACCCTCTTTGTGATCGGCCGAATGCGCGCTGAGCCCCTCGTAGGCCAAGCCGGTGTCTAATACCGAATGCACAACCCGCTTCAATTCCTGATTGACCAGCACTTTGGTCCAGCGTATCGCTTTGGTCGCACCTTCCAGCAAACGACGACAGAAGGCATCAACCCGATCATCCAGCTCTGCGGCGGCAACACTGTGGTTAATCAAGCCGATTTGCTCAGCTTTGGGGGCGCTCAGTAGCTCTCCCGTCATCAGGTATTCCTTGGCGCGGCCAAAGCCGATGCGCTGCGGCCAGATTGCAGCACCGCCATCCCCGGCCACCAGCCCGAGGGCAACGTGGGGATCGCCGATTTTGGCAGAATCCACTGCAAATATCACGTCACACATTAATGCCAGGGTGGCCCCTAACCCCACAGCATGCCCGTTAAGACGGCATATCAATGGCTTCTCAAGATCCAACATGGAAAAGATAATCTTTTTTGCCAGACGCGCTTCGTGCTCGAAACGCTCAGGGTGCTCGGCGTTGCCGGCAATGTGTTCCAGATCACCACCTGCCGAAAATGCCCTGCCTGCACCGGTCAACAGGACAACATCAGAGTGCGGATCGGATGCCGCATAGATAAATACTTCGGATAGCTCTGTCAACATCAGCAGATTGACCGCATTCAATAGCTCCGGTCGGTTCATCTCTACAGTGAGTAGGCGGTCCGTGCGTTCAATTCTCAACGTTTGATAATGGGGCAGGGTAGAATCAGTCATCCGACTTCTCACTGTTATCTAAAAAGCAATACTCCGACACCGCATGTGCTTGCGCGCTTCGGCCGTTCAACTCAGAGAGCAGGGCTTTTAATCGGTATGTCCACAAATGCAAAGGGAACTCCAATGTCATGCCCATGGCCCCCATAAACTGATGCAGATCGTAAACAGCGCGTGACGCACTTTCCTGGGCATGCAAGGCTGCGACCGCTGCGTCTCCCGCATCGCCCGACCAAGCCGCTTGCAATGCCAACAGGCGCACTCCGCGGGTCAGCACGGCACACTCAGCCATACGGTGCTGTACTGCCTGGAAGCTTCCCAGGGGTCGGCCAAACTGTTTGCGCAGGCGCAAGTGTTCGGTGGCAGCATCCAGCGCTGACTGCAACAACCCCGCCACCTCAGCCGACAACGCCACACGCAGCCAGGTTCGTATGCGACTCGCTTGCGTGTTGTCCAACGGTGTGAAAGCAAGCTGTTCTTTGGTTTTTCCCATGGGATAAGCGAAAAGCGATTCTACCTTCACTGTGGCACCGGCTGGCGCGCTGAGCAGGCCGACCTGATCACCATCCAGAATGATCAGGGTAGCGGCCTCAGCGACGAACCGACCCGGGCGCCCATTCTCAACCAGTGCCAGCGGCCGTGGCCAGTCGCCCTCAAGCTGCGGCCGAACCAGCATGGATAACGCCACTTCAGCCGTGTAGGGGAGTCGCGCCAGTGTCTCCACCATCATCGCTGCTGACACCGGCCCCAGTTCAGGGATGTTCGCTGCCTCGAAGAATCCACCGTTTTCCAATGCCTGGTCCAGTGAGTTGTCAAGCAACGCAAATCGACGAAAGTCAGTGGGCGGTGTCTTGAAATTTTCTGCCAGTTTATCCAGTGCACTGTTAAGTGCGATCTGATCAGGATTTGGAGAAAAGTCCATTAACGCGGCTCCCGTGGTAACTGCAGCAGTTGTGTGGCAATCAGGTTAAGTTGAATCTCAGCGGCACCGGATGCAATACCCGCCACTATACCGCGCTGATGATGGGCCAGCAGCAGGGGATCACCACCGGCCAGGGCTTCGGGCAGGTGCTCAACAACGTATTCGGCGACCATGCGCTCGGCATTAACGGTTGCAACTCGCGCAACACTGGCTTCAGCGCCAACAGTATTGCCTTTTTGTCGTTGATCGATAATTTCATAACTGAAGAGGCGGGCAGCCTCACAAGCGGCATGGGCACGGGCCGCCTGGGTCACGGCTCCATGATGAAAGTCATTACGCTGCTTTAACATGGCGATTGCACGTCGCAGCATTCTTGACGCCAGGGCAAAGCGGGGAATACCCACGCGCTCCAGCGATAATGCCGTACGCACTATGTCCCAGGCCTGTCCTTCCTCACCCAGCATGGCACTGGCAGGCACCATTACATTCTCGAAAAATACTTCATGGATGTCGCCTTCCCCGATAAGGCTTGGGATCTCCACCACTGTGATACCCGGTGTGTCCATCGGTACCAGAAAAATTGAAATACCTTTCTTGCCGCTACCGGTTCGCGCCAGAAGAAAGCAGGTTTCCGCTTCAGCCGCGTACGATGTCCAGATCTTCTGACCATTAATGCAGTACTGATCCTGATTGCGCTCAGCTTTAGTCCGCAGTGACGCCAGATCAGAACCTGCTTCCGGCTCAGAAAACCCCTGACACCAGAGCGTCTCTCCCTGTGCCATTGGTGGAATATAGCGACGCTGCTGAGCTTCAGAGCCAAACCGCATCAAAGTGGGACCAATCCAATTCACATTCATATATTGGCCACCCCGGGGCTCACCGGCTGCCCACATTTCTTCTGCCAGAATAAAGGCCGACCAGGCATCCGCGTCCTGCCCGCCCCAGCGTTGCGGCCAATGGGGTACCAACAAACCAGCCGCCGCCAGATTGGCACAGAACTGCCTGGAAAAGTGACTTTGCGCAGTGGATCCCGGGCCATGGGCAATGCGCTCCCAGTTGTCTGGCAAATGCCGGTCAAGAAATTCGCGTACGGTAGCGCGAAATGCTTGTTGTTCTTTATTCCATTGAAATTCCATCGTGCATGAGCCCTGGTAATATTAATGGGTGGAAAATTTACTTGGCACGGCTTCTGGGTAATCCCAATGCGCGCTCTGCAATCATGCTGCGGTGGATCTCGCTGGTGCCCCCGTAGATGGTTGTACCCTGTGCATGGCGATAGCACATATTCAGTTCAGCCGCCGCACCTGCACGCTTGGAAAGCGAGTAGGGAGCAGTCAGATCCAGAAGGTCTGCAGCATCCTCCTTGAACTTCTCTGAGGAAAACAACTTCGCCATGGGGCCGTATGCAAGATTGGGTAGCTTTTCAACCACGGCCCACAACGATCTGCGTGCAATCATTTCAGTGAGATAGAAGTGCGCCATGGATTTCGCCAGGCGTTTTTGCGCCGCCGGATCTTCAATCAGCGGCTTGCCTTGATAGCGGATTTGGCGACACAATTCAGCTGCAGCATCCACCATCGCCTTTTGGTGACTGGCGAAGCTGCCGCCGCCATGCTCAAGCTCCAGGCCCGCCGCCATCACCTTTAAACCAGCGTCCACTTCCCCCAGGCGATAGCTGTCTGGAACTTTTACGTTTTCATAATACGTGATGTTGGTGCGTTCCTCCTGAAAGGTATACACCGGTTGAACCTCAACACCGGGAGTATCCAGCGGTACCAGGAACATGGTAAGTCCTTTGTGTTTTGGAGCGTCGGTATTGGTGCGGGTTAACATCAATACGTACTGGGCAATGTTGGCACCGCTGGTGAACATTTTAGAGCCATCTATACGCCAGCCATCGCCATCACGGGTGGCCCGGGTTTTGGCGGCAAACACGTCGGAGCCTGCATGGGGTTCGGAGTAACCCAAACTGCAAATCACATCTCCTGATACTATTTTTGATAATACGTCGCGCTTTACCTCATCACTGCCAAAGCGCCGGATCATCGTACCTACCATAGAAGTCGTACCCACTGCGTGATGGCTCCAATGATGTTGCTCCCATACATGGGAAAGGGCAGTCATGGCATAGGGCGGCGCGGCACGACCTCCATCCTCCTTGGGCCATTCAGGGAACAGCAAACCGGCTTCTGCCAGTTTTTTATGAACCCCGGCATCAAAGCCATCAAAGGAGTAGTGGGCTTTCGCCTTTAATTCCGGTGTGAGAATCTCAGTGAAGACTGCATCCAGCTCCGCCGCCATTTCGCGGGCCTGATCGCCCAGATCAAAATCAATGAACACATCGCCCACATCGGGCAGAGCTGTGGTTTCACCGGCATAAAGCCGGCGCCCGGCTTCCTCCAGCAGTCGCTCCGGATCACCCAGCACCAACGACCAATCCTTCGCTCGCAAGTTGTATAGGTGAATATCGTATTCCGTTGTCAAACCGTAACCGCCAAAGGTGTGCAGGGCATGAGCCACGGTTGACCCTGCGGTTTTCGCATTCCACCAGGCACACAAGGATACTTCTGCAGCGGCTTCTGGAATCGCCTTCGCAATATCATGGGCTGCTTTCCAAACCAGGTACTTACCGCCGTCAATATCGGTAATCCGGTCTGCCAGTGGATGTGAAATGGCTTGATAGCAGCCAATAGGCTGGCCAAACGCTTCGCGTTCACAGGCGTATGCTGCGGCAAGATGGACAGCTTCCCTCGATAATCCGGACAGTGCGGCGGCCACCAGTAATTTCCACTCTTCCATGCACTGATTAAATACGGCCAGGTCTTCGTTACTCTCCGACAAGATACTGGTTGCTGATTTGCCGATATCAATCTCTGCCAAAGGAGTGGATGCGAGATTGGCTTCACGCTCGGTAGTCTTGTGATCACCCAGACTCACCAACAGGAGTTGGCGGCCTTTGTGCGCGATCACATAGTCGGCCACCGCACCACCGGCCACCCATTGCTTTGGTTGCCCGGCAACATCGTGAAATGCGAAGGTGACGATTGCTTCCCCACGGATACATTTGTCCAGCAGTTCAGCCTGCGCGTCAGCGGCCACCAATGCTAACAGTCGGGTAGCAATCAGGGTTTCCGCTATGGGTCCGCAGGCCAATGTTCTGCCCACTTCCTCCATCAGCACCAGGGCATCAAACAAACCAAGGCCCAATCCCCCTGCCGTTTCAGGCACGCGCATGGAAAACGCTCCCATTTCCGCCAACCCTTGCCACAGGCGCGAATCAAATCCTGCAGGCTGTGCCGCACGCACGCGCTCCATGTTGCTTTCTTCTGTTAGAAAGCGAGCGAAGTTTTCACGCATCATGCGTTGATCGTCTGAGAGATGTAGATTCATTTGAATGGCGACTCCATAGTGTCCACGGATGGGGGAGAGCATTTCCCCTTATTCTTTTTTACGCTGTCACTGCATGCCCTTGCTGGACGCTTCCAGCCAACACTCTCCCGCCCCCGGGTCAACCTGATGTTCCAGCAGAGCGAATTATATAGCTCTAAGTCGCTTAGGGGTTTTGACTGACAACGGAGCCAGCCGGGTTGCAGGAAAGCAATCCAACGCAATATTGATCATTGTTTTTGGTCAAATCCAGTAACGCGGCCTGAACCCGGCAGCCTGGGATTCACCGTTTGCCGGCGGCTGATTTTTATAACAATCCATGCTAGCACCGACCACATTTACTGGTCAACAGGGTTGTTTATTAAAGTATTTTGTGGCACAAAGATTAAGGAGTAATTTGAACTGAACATGCAGGCGCTGCATTGTTGTGGGAAAAACCTTATAACAAACTGAATTTATCCTAAATAACCCTAATAAAATCAGAATAATGCGGCTGATCGATAATGCAGACTCTATGCGGCAACAATTGATATAACAATTGAATAAAGGTGCGTCCGCACAAGCGCGAAGGCAGAATCACAATGAATGTTTCAAACAAAAACGTACTTATCACTGGGGCTAACTCCGGTATAGGTTATTTCCAGGCCCAGCAATTGGCAGCCAAAGGCGCCAATATCATTATGGCTTGCAGAAGCCTCGATAAAGCCGAACAGGCGCGGGAGGAGCTTCTGCAAAACGTACCCGATGCCCGTGTCACGATCCTGACTGTTGATGTATCGGAACCGGATTCCATCCTGCACTGCGTGGAATCCTTTAAAAAGAAAATCGGTAGTTTGGATGTGCTGATTAATAACGCCGGAATAGTCACACGGGAGTTAAGCCGTAACAGTGTTGGGCATGAGATGCATATGGCCACCAACTATCTGGGCGCCTTTGCTCTCACAGGGCTGCTATTGCCCTGTTTCAATCCGGATTCGGAGACTCGCATCGTCAATGTAGGCAGCCTGGCTCACCGTTTTGGCAAGCTTAACTTTGATGACCCCAACTGGGAAAGCACCGAGTATAACCTGTGGCGGGCCTACGCACAGAGCAAAATCGCTACTGCTGGCTTCACCATTGAGCTTGATCGGCGTTTGAAACAGAGCCGCAGGAAGATTATGGCTTTGGGTGCTCATCCGGGTTTTGCGGCGACCGATGTGGGCAAGAAGAATGGGGCAGCCGCACCTAAGAATGCGTTCCACCAGTGGTATCAGGACAAGATGCAGGAATGGGTTGTTGGTACAGCACCGGACGCTGCAGAAAAAATAGTTTATGCCGCAACATCGGACACCGCCAAGGGCGGTGATTACTACGGCCCCACTGGCCTGTTTGAAATTAAAGGCCCCATCGGCAAGGCAAAACTCAATCCTCTGGCCCAGGATCCGGTATTCGGCAAGCGGCTGTGGGAACTTTCAGAGGCGCTTACCGGTGTGCGTTATCTCTCTGAGTGTGAGCTTAATCCCGCCAACGGCCACAATGTGAAGGCAGCAGTATGACCTCAAATGAAAGTACGTCGGAATTACGTCAGCAAGTGCGGGCCTGGTTGCAGGCGAATACTCCTCCGGGCTGGCGCGACACAATGACCAACGTGGAGCAGGAAAAATTCGTCTCCCTACAGCGTGAATGGTTTGGCAAATTGTCACAGGCAGGGTATGCCACACCGCACTGGCCGCAAGGTTGGCATGGCGGCGGCCGCTCGCTGGCCGAGCAGAAAATTATATTTGAAGAAGTTGCGCGGGCGGATGCACCCCGTCTGATTCTGTTTTTCGTCGCATTGTACCATGCGGCCTGTACCCTGTTCGAATACGGAACAGAACAACAACAGGACAAATATCTACAGGGTATTCTGGATGGCAAGATATGGTGCCAGGGCTTTTCAGAACCCAATGCCGGGTCCGATCTGGCATCGCTGCGCACCAAAGCGGAACTGCACGGTGATCATTATATTATTAATGGTCAAAAAACCTGGTCGACCATGGCTCAGTATGCTGATTTTTGCCTGCTGCTTGCCAGAACGGATCATTCCGGGCCACCTCAGGCAGGCCTGACCTACCTGCTGCTGGACATGAAAACCCCTGGCGTGAGCGTTCGACCAATCTCCCAAATTACAGGTGATGACGAATTTGCTGAGATCTTTTTTGATGATGTCAGGGTTCCCGTGGCAGATCGAGTTGGTAACGAGGGTGAAGGCTGGGCGGTAGCACAGGCAACACTGGCATCAGAGCGGGGCTTGACTCTGGTGGAGTTGACTCAGCGCCTGCGATATGCGCTGCCTATGTTGGTACGCACCATTGAAACGCAGGGTTTGCAAAACGATACCACCACCCTGCAGGCGCTGGGGAAACTGAGCATCGCAGTGGACGCAGGCTGCGCTTTGGCCGACCAATACCTGATGAAGCGTATTTCAGGGACCGAGCAAGTGGGTGATGCCTCCGTTGTTAAATTATATTACGCCCAGGTGTTGCGTGACTTTACCAAGCTGGGTGTACAAGTGAGTGGTATACAGGGCCAGTACCATACCGGTTTTATGCGCGGTGCCACACAGGAAACCGGAAACTGGACACTTGATTTTATGAATTCCTACAACTGGTCGATTGCCGGTGGCAGCAATGAAGTACAACGCAACATCATCGCAGAGCGGATGCTTGGCATGCCAAGGGAGCCGAAAAGCTGGCAACGGGTGGAGGGCAGGGCATGATGGTGGAACTGGAAGAACTGCAGCAATCTGCCCGTCGGGTAATGCATGATCTTGGGCTGGCTGCTACGGAAGATGTGGTTTGGTCGCAGATAATCGAATTGGGCTGGCTTCTGGTTTCGCTGCCCGAAAATATGGGCGGATTGGAAGCCGGCATCAAGGGCGCTGCCATCATGCATTCTGAATTAGGGCGGGGTTTATCAACCGCCCCTTACCTGCCGGCCATGCTGGCGGCAGACATCATCAGCCAGTCGCAAGCCGATGCGCGGGATCAATTGCTGGAATCATTAATCTCGGGTGAACTTATTACAACACCCCTTGCCGACAGCGACATTACACTCAGCGACAACCGCATAACCGGTACCGCCATAGCGGTGCAGGCTGCAGATCAGGCCCGACAAATTCTGGTGGCCACCTCCGCCGGAGAATGTATCGTATTGATTGAGCCGGCCCAAACCGGGGTTGAAATAATACCAACGCCCACCTGGGATCAGACCCGCAACCTGTTTGAAGTGCAACTAACTGATATTGAGTTAAGCAAACAAATAGTGCTGGCAGAAGGCCTGTCAGCCGTAGAACTTACCCGAAGGATGTATTCATTACGGGATTTTGCCTTGTCCGCTGACGCAATCGGAGGGGCCAACGCCCTGTTGGAATTAACAGTGGAGCATTTGCAATCACGAGTGCAGTTCAAGCGCCCGTTAGCCATGTTCCAGGCATTGAAGCACCGCTGTGCGAACATGAAAACATCCGTCCTTGTAGCGGAGGCCATGCTGAGTGCGGCACTGGCAGATGCGACGGCATTGGATTCCAATACCGCAAGAACCCATGCCATGGCGGCAAAATGTTGTGCTACGTCCATGTTCTCATCCCTGGCGGAAGATTGCCTGCAATTGCATGGAGGAATCGGCATGGCAGATGAACACCCCTGCCATCTGTTTCTTAAACGTGCACTTTTGAACAATCATTTGAGTGGCGAAAATAATGCTTATGCAACTGCAATTGGACGCAGTCTGGCACAGCCCTGCAGGCCCTGATGATCAGCAACCCACCGGGGAATCAGTGGGTTAATGCTAGCGCTCTTAGCTGCAGGCGCAACGCTGTCGATGCCGGTGGACTAACCCGCAGCCATGCTTTATAGTAATCATCAGTGATGTCTATTAATAAAAAAGATCTGAGTGCTGAATACAGGTCGACACATTGGGAGTTAACGAGAAAATGCGTGCTTTGCCTCGATTAGATTCAGTCAATCGCGACTTTTGGACAGGTGGTGAGCTTGGTGAATTACGCATTTTACATTGTGCAGACTGCGATCAATTCATACACCCGCCACGCCCGGTATGCCGCCACTGCCTTTCTGAAAATCTCAAATCAAAAGCCGTATCGGGCAACGGTGTCATTGATACATTCACGATTAACCACCAGCAATGGCACCCACAAATGGATGTTCCCTTCGTTATTGCTCGGGTTGCGCTGGATGACGCACCAGGTGTTTACCTGACGACTAATATCGTGGGATGTGATGTCAGCGAGGTGGATATCGGTGACCAGGTTCAGGTGACTTTTCTGCAGCAGGATGATGTTTTTCTACCAATATTTGAAAAAGTGGCCAAGTAAACCATGAACTATGCGGAAGCTTACATAACCGGAATCGGACAATCACAGATCGGTCGCAAGCTGACGCGCCATCCTCTGTTGTTGACGGTGGACGCAGTCAAGGAAGCACTGGATGAAGCAGGCCTCGGTATCGATCAAATTGATGGTGTTTCTACGTACCCGGGCCGCGTACCTCAAATGCCCGGGTTCTCGCCCATCGGCGCAGACGAACTCATTGATGCCCTCGGCATCCAGGCCCGTTGGTATGCCGGAGGCGGCGAAATCAGTTCCCAGCTGGGCGCCATTGTCGCCGCTGTCGGTGCCATTCGCAGTGGACAGGCGCGCCACGTTATCTGTTATCGAACAGTGTATGAAGCAGCGGCCATGGACCGCCCTGAGGAGTACCCCGTATCCAGACGTGATCGGGTGGATGGCCATAGTCAATGGACGGCGCCTTTTAATGCGCTGTCCGCGGTAAATTGGGTTGCTCAGTACGCCATGCGCCACGTTAAACAGTATGGTTTAACCCGGGAACAACTGGCACAGATTGCTTTGACCGACCGCGCCAATGCCATGCTAAACCCCCGTGCCCTGGTACGTGAACCCCTGACCATGGACCAGTACCTGTCTTCACGCATGCTGTCTGACCCACTGTGCCTGTACGATTGCGATCGTTTTACCGATGCTTCAACCGTATTGATCGTATCCGCGGGCAGTTCACTCCATGAGGTGACCTGTGCACCTGTCAGGATCGCCGCCATGGCGGGTAGCGTGGATCGGCACAGCTGGGATCAAGCTCAGTGGATGGCATCCTATGCCACCGGCAGGGATCTGTGGGCCCGGACTGATTATCAACCCGCAGATGTGGACATCGCCCAGCTCTATGACGGCTTCAGTTTCCTTGCCGTTAGCTGGCTTGAAGCACTAGGTTTCTGCGAAGTGGGAGAAGGTGGAAAGTTTATCGAAGGTGGTCACCGCATTGCACTGGACGGTGAGCTGCCGCTGAATACCTTTGGCGGACAGATAGCGGCCGGCCGCCTCCATGGATTTGGCTTCGCTCACGAAGCCGTAGTTCAACTGCGTGGCCTGGGTGGTGAGCGGCAAGTACAGGGTGATCCCAAACTGGCAGTGGCCACCTCAGGCGGTGGTCCGCTGGCAACGGCACTGCTTCTGGCCCGGGATTAATGCCAATGATGATCGATCACGGCTTTTGGCGTCGCATCCGCATCACACCAGCATCCCGCTCTGTTGTACAGAATAGTGTTGCAGAGAATGCTGTTATAGCAGAGTTGGAGGATGATTTTCACTGTATGAGTGTAGTGCTTCACCACAACCAGGGTAGGGTTCTGAATATTGAAGCGGATATGCACCGGGCACCCTGGTCCACTTGTCCGGGTGCCACCACTCAGCTATTACAAACCTTCAGCGGAGCCAAGCTCAGTGAATTCCCCCGACAGGGGCAAAAAAAAATCAATTGTACCCATCTTTACGATCTGGCTGTGTTGGGTGCGGCTCATGCATTGGATGAGAACCCTACGATCTACGATATAAGGGTTTCCGACCCTATAGATCATACCCGGCAGGCAGCCATCTATAGCAACCGCCGTTTACTGTTACATTGGATCGAAAAAAACTTTCATCTTACCGAGCCGGCAGCTGCAGCCGGAATTCGTTTGGACCAACTGCGATCGTGGATCGACACTCTGGCACCGGAATTACAGGAACCGGCCCGGCTCCTGCAGTGGGGCAACATACTCGCCAATGGACGAGTCATTCCACTGGCAGAACAATCCGATGCCACCAGAATGCCTCCCAGTTGCCACACCTTTCAACCGGAACGCGCAAAACTGGCGCGAAGGGTAGGAGGCATCCAGGATTTTAGCAAAGAGACTTCGCCGCCGCTTACTCAATACAGCGCAGTGAAAGAAGTAAGGATACGTTAAACCAACGCATAGACAGAGTTTGAAAATAATAACTCCAAAATGAGTAACCTTGAGGACAGGAATCATGGAAATGAACGATATGGTGATTATCAGCGTTGATGATCACATTACTGAACCCCCCGATATGTTCGACAAGCACTTGTCTGCTGAAGACCTGCAAACGGCTCCTAAATTCAATACCGACGAGGATGGCAAGAGTTACTGGACCTATCAGGGTATGTATATGCCGTCAGTGGGGTTGAACGCTGTCGTAGGGCGCCCCCTGGAAGAATATGGTATGGAGCCCAATTCACTGGAAGAAATGCGTGAAGGCGTGTACAACGTAGATGCACGCATTAACGATATGAACGTGAATGGGGTTGCGGCGTCACTCAACTTTGGGACCTGTGTGGGTTTTGACGGAGGCCGCTTCCATCGGGCACCGGATAAAGCACTCTCTTTGAAGCACCTGCGTGCTTATAACGATTGGCACATAGATGAGTGGTGCGGTGCCTACCCCGGCCGATTCATCCCCTGCGCAATTTTGCCGACCTGGGATATGGACGCAACCGTTGCTGAAATCAAGCGAATCGCGGCAAAAGGGTGTACCGCTGTTTCCCTGAACGAGAACCCTACCAAGCAGGAATTGCCCAGTGTTCATAACGAATACTGGACACCCATGTGGAAAGCCATCGCCGAACACGATATCACCATGTGTCTCCATATTGGTGCTGGTAACCCAGTGCCGCACGCTTCTATGGAAACCCCTATTGAAGCTTGGATCACCACCATGCCGATGTCCAGCGCGGTGGGTGCTGCCGATTGGCTGCATCTCAGTGCCCTGCACGAATATAATCTGAAAATTGCCTTGTCTGAAGCCAGTATTGGCTGGGTTCCCTACTTTCTGGAACGGGCGGACTTTGCTCATTCCCGTCACAAATTCTGGACCCACAATCATTTCAGCGGCATGTTACCCAGTGAAATGTTCAAAAAGCATTTTATGCTCTGCTTCATTGACGATGCCTACGGCCTCAAGAATCTGGGGGAGTTGAATGAAGATCTGATCGCCTATGAATGTGACTATCCTCATTCCGACACTCTCTGGCCAGAATGTCCCGATCATCTGTGGAAGCAGATGAGCCACCTGACCGATACACAAATTGATAAGATCACCCATCTGAATGCGATGAAGTGGTTCAACTTCGATCCGTTTAAACACATTAAAAAAGAAGACCTCACGGTAGGCGCGCTGCGCGCCCGGGCCGCCAAAGACAAAGTCGACACCACGCCCCGTTCCTGTGGTGGCGCCAGCCCGCTGGCAAAGGGGGAACAACCCAGGCGGATTACCTCCGGTGATCTGGTGAAAATGTTCCAACACCATGCCGAAGAAGGCAAGAAACTGCAATCCGCCTGATGCAAACGGAGGCGGGAGCCCGTACTCCCGCCTTGCTGTACCATGGGATATTACGACCTTTAAACTGAAGAGAGAGCAAAACCATGTCCGAAGCGTTTATCATCGATGCGGTTCGAACGCCTCGCGGAACTGGAAAAGTAGGCAAGGGCGCTCTGGTGAACATGCATCCTCAACATTTGGCTGCTGTTGTACTCAAGGCCCTCCAGGAACGCAACAACATAAACACCAAAGAAGTTGATGACGTCATTTGGGGAACCAGTGCCCAAAAGGGGCAGCAGGGTGGTGACCTGGGGCGCATGGCGGCATTGGATGCCGGGTTTGATGTCTGCGCCAGCGGTATAACGTTGGATCGCTTTTGCGGTAGTGGCCTCAGTGCTGCCAACCTGGCCGCGGGCCAGCTGATCTCCGGGTTTGAAGATCTGATTATTGCCGGTGGCACGGAAATGATGTCCCTGATAACGGCACTTGGCATGAAAGAAATGGAAGCCGGTTTCAAATCCTTAGGAATTGGTTCCGGCAATGCACGGCTACAGGCCCGTCACCCACAATCCCATCAGGGCTTGTGTGCCGATGCCATTGCATCCCTGGAAGGTATTGATCGCTCGGCATTGGATGAGTACGCGTTGGAAAGCCAGCGCCGCGCAGCGATGGCCATAGAAGAAGGGCGTTTTGACAAGTCCATTGTCCCGGTGTTTGATGACCAGGGCAAGCTTGTGCTGGACCGTGATGAACACCCCAGGCCACAAACCACCATGGCGGATCTGGCGGCATTGAAACCCAGCTTTGCCAAGGTTGCTGATTTGCCTGCCAATGCCGAAGGTACAACCTTTCGGCAACTGATAAACCGTCGCTATCCTGATCTGCAAATCGGCCATTTTCATCATCCGGGTAACTCTTCCGGCGTTGTTGACGGTGCGGCAGCGTTACTGATGGCATCAAAATCTTATGCCAATCGACAGGGGTGGAAACCAAGGGCCCGTGTGGTAGCCGCCGCCAATATGGGGGGCGACCCCACGCTGATGTTAAACGCACCCGTACCAGCGGCACAGAAAGTATTGGCCAAAGCGGGCTTAACCGTAGCCGACATCGATCTTTGGGAGGTCAACGAGGCCTTCGCCGTAGTGGTTGAAAAATTTATACGCGACCTTAACATCGATCGGGACAAAATCAATGTCAATGGCGGCGCCATTGCTCTGGGTCATCCTATTGGTGCAACCGGCGCGGTTTTGATTGGCACAGTGCTTGATGAGCTGGAAAGAAGGGACCTGAAGCGAGGCCTGATAACCATGTGTGCGGCAGGAGGAATGGCACCCGCCATGATCATTGAACGTGTTTAATCAAACATAGCTAAGATTACACAGCCACCTGATTCTGACAACCTGAATAAGGTGGCTGTAGAGTCTTAACGTTATTCACTAAACAGCTTTCTGATTTCTCTACGTAACAGTTTCCCCATTTCGTTATAGGGCAATGCCTCAAGAACAGCAACGCGCTCCGGAACCCTGGACGAACGCAGCCGATTTTTTATCAGCATCTTGAGTTCGGCATCATCAGGAATGGTGCTATCCGGCTTGCAGGTTACCGCAATGCCCACTGCCTCCCCCCATTCCGCAGAAGGTACAGCTACTGCCGCGGCGTCAGCAATGGCCGGGTGGGTCATCAGGACTTCCTCAATTTCCGCCGGCGAAATATTCTCACCGCCTCTGACGATGACATCATCCGCGCGCCCGCCGAGAAACAAGTACCCATCGTGATCAAGCCAGCCGGCATCCCGGGTAGCAAACCAGCCTTCGGCATCAAGGGCGGTACGTTCACGATACTCACCTGATACCTGCTCACCACGCACATAAATTTCGCCACGCTCACCGGCAGGCAGTACACGGCCTGCCTCATCGCGGATTTCCAGTTCTATCGCCGGTAAAGGGCGACCCACTGATCCCAAGCGCATACGCACAGCAGGGTCAGTGGAAGCGAATGCCGCTCGGTGATCGTCGGGGCTTAGCAGGGCGATGGTTGAACTGGTTTCAGTCAGACCGTAGGCGTTGGTAAATCCACATTCCGGAAACAATTCCATGGCCCGTTGAATGACCGACAAAGGCATGGGCCCGCCACCATAGGCAATGGCCTGCAAACTTGAAAGATCGAGCTTCAAATCGTTTTCATCAATACGACCAATAATGCGTGACAACATGGTGGGCACAACAAAGGCATTACTTACTTTTTCTTCGCTGACCAGTGTCAACCAGGCATCCGGATCAAAAGCCGGCAGCAGCACTATTTTTCGTAATGAATAAATCGAACTTAATAAAGCCGCTATACCCGCAATATGATAGGGTGGCACGCACACCAAGCTGCCTTCCTCTGGATCTGCGGAGCCGAATTCCACTGTACCCAGTATATAGGAGAGCAAATTTTCATGTTTCAACAACGCGGCCTTGGGCGCAGAGGTTGTGCCACTGGTAAATATCTGCGCGGCCACTGCGCCATCTTCAAGTTGCTTTTCTTCGAACGGCTCGGTGATGGAATCCGCAGCAGCGACAAAATCCCCACGTTGCAGGCAACGATGACTTCCTTCCGGGTCGAGACGGGCAATACGCTCAACATCCCCCACCGCATACGCAGGCTTGATCCGGTGCAGCAGGGCGGCCAGATCGGCATCAGCTAACCTGTAGTTAAGCGGCACATAGGGAACTCCTGCCAGGGCGGCTCCAAACAGTGCAATAGCAGTGGCTTCGCTGCTTTCATCAAGCAGTGCCACGTATGAGCAGCCGCTACGACTGATACTAACGGCAGCGCCGTTGGCTGCCTGCCATAAGCTGCCATAGGTCCATCGGCGCCCGTTGCAAACCAATGCCGTTCGATCGGGTTCGGCCTCCGCGGCCATCTGCAGAATCAGCGATATATTCATTAGAAAACCTTCAGTCAGACGATGGTAAAGGCTTGCTGTCTTTAATGCGAAGCGGGTTGCCTGCCATCGACAGAGACCCTTTTCCTGCTTTTACGCAAAGCAGTTCAACTGCACCACCATCATCCACGTAACGCTTACCCACTTTGGTACCTTCAGAAAAGGCCGCGTCCAGGGCATCCGGTGTGCGCTCCGGGGATTCCGACATAGGCTGACCACCACAATGAACTACAGCATCGCTTCCCTTAATGACCATGACTTCGGTTTCGCAAACTGCGCTTTTAAGTTTCGTTCCTGGCTTCATAATACTCTCGTTATAGTTATGTTGATCTGTCCTATCAGGCATCAGGCATCAGGCAATGGCACCCTTGGACTTCAGTTGCTCGATACGATCCCACTCCAGGCCCAATTCCATCAGATAGGTTTCGGTGTGCTCAGAGGCCTGAGGTGCCCGGGTGTTGGTTACAGATTGATGATTAAACTGCACAGGGCCGCGCACCAGCTTGATGGGAGCGCCTCCATCCACCGACTCAACTTCAAACAGCATATCATTGGCGAGCGCCTGTTCATCACTGGCAAGGTCCAACAAACTCTGAATGGGTGCCCATTGACCCTTCATGGTTTTAAGGTGCTGGCGCCAATAATTGAACGGTTGGCTGGCAAATGCAGCAGCGATGAGGTCACTGGCATCACTCCAGTTTTTCATCAAGGCCTCGGGTGTGGAAAAACGCTCGTCATCAGCGGCTTCAGGAATACCCAGATGGGCAAACGTATCCCGGATGTAAGCTCCCGGGGTAATAATGCAGAGGTTGATGGTACCGCCGTCTGCAGTGGAGTAATTTCCGGTAAATGGATTGCCTGGATTGCCACCTGAACGGGGCATGCGATTGCGCACGATGTCGCCTTTCTCAATAAACAAATCCACCGCAGAGCCGGCAGCCCACCAGGCGGTGCTGAGCAGCGATACATCCAACTCACTGGTTTCACCGGTTCGCAGGCGATGAAACAGTGCTGCGGCCACCCCTCCGGCGATGTTCATGCCGCCAATGGAATCGCCGAATGCCGCAATCCCCTGCGCCAGAGGTTGACCCAGTTCGGCGGGCGACATGGAATGTCCAACCCCGCTGCGGGACCAGAAGGCGGTACCATCAAAGCCACCGGTGTCCCGCTCCGGGCCTTTATCACCGTATGCGCTGCCGCGGGCATAGATAATGTCTGGATTGACTGCCCGAATGTGCTCTACATCAATCTTGAGCTTTTGGCGTTGAAAGGGCAGATAATTGGTAATAAAGACATCTGCGGTTTTGGCGATCTCATACAGCAACTCAACCCCCTCCGGGTTGGAAATATCGATGCCAACACTACGCTTGCCGCGGTTGGCGTGCTCCATCATGGTGTTGCGCTGAGGGTCGATTTTCATTCCCCCCATATTAACAAAACCACGCTGGGTATCGCCGCGTAGCGGATGCTCGATTTTGATCACATCAGCCCCCCAGTCAGCCAGAATAGCGCCAGCTGCCGGTACAAAGGTAAATTGTGCAACCTCAAGGACTTTCACGCCTTTCATTACTTGAGTCATGGATTTCTTCGGCTCCTCTGCAGTGCGTGTCCAGCGATAAAGACGTTGGATTTATACGAGATTTTCAAGGTATAATACTAAACAACAACACTGTTGTATATAATCACTTGGCGCAACCACCATGGCCGCCATGATTACAGGGCATGCACATAAAGCCCTGAATTAACAATGTATTTTGTAAAACTAGACTGCAGGCTTTTAGCGAAGGACCAATACAATGAAGATCGATTCTACGCTCGCGGCGGTGGTAACGGGTGGCGCTTCAGGGCTTGGCCTGGCCACTGTCCAGGCGCTGCGAGCACAAGGTGTAAAGGTTGCCATATTCGATATGAACAAGGATCTTGGCATGCAAATGGCTGAGGAAACCGGTGCCGTATTCTGTGAATGTGATGTGCTGTCTGATGAGAGCGTTGATCAGGCATTTACCCACGCCCGCGAAGCCAATGGCCAGGAAAGAGTGCTGGTCTGTTGTGCCGGTGGAGGCAACGCCATTCCAACGGTGCGTCGGGACAAAAAAACCGGCGAGATCAAAATGTTTCCCACGGACCAGTTCGAGTGGGTTTTGCGCTTGAATACCGTGGGTACCTTTCGCTGTATCACCCGCTCTGCTGCAGGAATGATGACACTGGATCTGGCAGACGGGGAGCGGGGTGTTATTGTAAACACCGCTTCGGCAGCGGCTTCGGAAGGTCAGATGGGGCAGGCCGCGTATTCTGCGGCAAAGGCGGGTATAGTGGGTATGACCCTGACCATCGCCCGTGACCTTGCACGGGAAGCGATACGTGTTAATACGATTCAACCCGGCATCTTCGACACTCCGGCCATGGCAAGGGCACCTCAGGAAATGAAAGATGCGCTGGGCGCCATGGTGCCTTATCCGCGCCGCCTGGGGCATCCTGACGAGTACGCCAGCATGGCACTGGAAATGATTCGCAACCGTTACTTAAACGCCGAGACTGTCCGCCTGGACGGTGCAATTCGCATGCAGCCAAGATAATAACCACACCAACAACGACATTCGCCGCAACCCAATGCATTGCAAGGACAAGTATCATGAGCCAAGAAAGCAACCCTATTGATTACGCCGTAGAGGGACCGGTCGCCGTCATCAGCCTGAATCGACCTGAACAGGCCAACGCACAGAACCGGGAATTATTGATTGAACTGGATAAGGCCTGGGACCAAGCCGCAGAAGACGATCAGGTTAAGGTCATCATCTTGCGTGCCAACGGTAAACATTTTTCCGCCGGGCACGACATGTCCAACAGCAATGCTCAGGCTCAGTTCGAGCAGGACAAGGCTGAAGCAGGCATGATGAAATTATACATGCATGAACGTAAGCATTTTCTTGGATTCAGCCGCAAATGGCGCGACATACCAAAGCCATCCATTGCGGTGGTTCAGGGATCCTGCATTGCGGCAGGAATGATGTTATGTTGGCCCTGTGATCTGATCCTGGCGGCCGACAATGCCAAGTTCAGGGACCCGGTGGTGATGATGGGGATTGGAGGGGTGGAATACCACGGCCACACCTGGGAGTTCGGGCCCCGCAAAGCGAAAGAGATGCTGTTCACTGCTTCCACAATCACGGCAGAAGAAGCTCGGGAGCTAGGTATGGTGAACCGGGTTGTTCCCTTGGCTGAGCTGGATTCCAGCGCCATGGAACTTGCGCTTCAGATCGCAAAAATGCCGGCGTTTGGACTGGCAATGGCAAAACGTGCCGTTAATCAGACCCTGGATGTAATGGGTCAGTATACGGCCATCCAGAATGTATTCGATATTCATTCTCTGGGCCATGGCAATGCGGTAGCGCAATGTGGCTTTCCGGTTCTCGTGGATCTGGAGAAATTAAAACAGGCAGGCAAAGAACCTAAATCCTGAAACACGCCCTACCTATGGAGTCAGTCATTATGAGTAACTATACCGATAAAATCGTGGTCATTACCGGCGCAGCGGGGGGGCTTGGTCAAAGTATCGCAGACTACTTTCGCAAAGCGGATGCCAAGCTGGCCCTGATTGACTACAGCGATGAACTGCTCAGTAAAGCGTTTCCGAACAGTAACGAGGAAAAGGAGATCCTGTTGTCCTGCGATCTAACCAATCGTGAATCAACAAGCAACGCGTTTGCTCAGATAATAGGGCGATTCGGCCGCATCGATGTGTTGGCCAATATAGCAGGGGGCTTCATTATGGGCGAGGCGGTGCACGAAACCACCGATGCCACCTGGAACTTTCTGCTCGATCTCAACGCCCGCTCCATTGTGAATACTGCCGCGGCCACGGTGCCGGCCATGCTGAAGCAGGGTGGTGGCAAGATCATTAATGTCTCGGCCGCCTCATCACAAAAAGGTGTTGCCCAACTGGGAGCCTACATTGCATCGAAAAGCGCGGTACTGCGGTTGACCGAAACCATGGCAGATGAGTTGCGGGATAAGAATATTAATGTCAATTGCATCATGCCTTCTGTTATCGATACGCCGAATAATCGAAACGGGATGCCCGATGCTGATCATAGTAAATGGGTGAAACCGGAAGATTTGGCCAATGTGGTGGGCTTCCTGGCCTCAGACCTGAGCGCTGCAGTGCATGGCGCGGGAATCCCCGTTGTAGGTTTGAGTTGAGGCGGCCTTCAAGGCTGTTTTACCGGAAGCGATAAGATATGGGTACCAACGGCCTACAACAGCTCAGTACCAAAGTGCTTAGTCGTCCACACCATCAACCAGCCATTGAGTACGAACGACGCTGGTTTAGTTGGGGTGAATTCAACCAGGTTGCCAACCAGGTCAACGACCTGATTCGGGAAAGCGGCGCTGAGGCCGATTCAAAGCTTGTTCTGATCGCCAAGAACAGGCCGTCTGCCTTGGCGGCTTACCTGGGATTAATCGCCCAAGGCTATGCCTTTCGGATGGTCTACCCCTTTCAGTCTGCCGCCTCCCTGATACGGGAACTGGAACGGGTCAGACCCTCGGTGGTTATTGCGGCTGAGGAAACCTTCAACACCGAACTCCAGCATAGGATGCAGATAAAGGGCATCGCCGGCATTGCGCTCTTCGATGGCGATAAACGCGCGCCCCTGAACGCCCGTATGGTACCCGGGCTTGAGCACGCTGCAATCGAAGCCAGCCGGGTAAGTGCACCGGCCATCGAGATTCTTACCAGCGGCACCACCGGGGCACCAAAACCGTTTGCACTGGATTACAATACAGTCGCTGAACATATTGTGGGAGGCAGGCGCACGCCGTCCTCAGAGGGGTTAGACCCAGAGCAGCTGCCTCCGATCCTGATGTATTTCCCGGTGGGAAACATCACCGGGTTGCATTCCATCATCGCACCGTTGCTGCGTGGACAAAAAGGCGTTTTGCTCGATCGATTCTGCGTGTCCGGCTGGCATGATCACCTGAAACGCTATCGCCCCCAGGCGGCTGGATTGCCACCGGCAGCGGTACAAATGGTGCTGGAAGCAGATTTACCGAAGGAAGACTTTGCCTGTTTGAAGATGATTGGCTCAGGGTCTGCGCCATTGGATCCAGGTGTCCAGAAAGCTTTTGAGGAGCGCTACGGGGTGCCCATCCTCATTGCCTATGGTGCAACGGAGTTTGGTGGCCCTGTGGTCAGCATGACTCCAGAAATATACGCCCGTTGGGGACAGAAAAAACCCGGTAGCGTCGGGCTACCCATGACGGGGGCGAAGATCAGAATCGTCGATCCAGATACCGGCGCGTTGCTGGATGCAGGTGGGGTGGGGGTACTGGAAGTGGTTTCGCCCCGCATGGGGGCTCATTGGATTCGAACCGCCGACCTTGGTTACATCGATGAAGATGGGTTCCTGTTTCTGTGTGGACGCAATGACGGTGCCATTATGCGCGGGGGTTTCAAGGTGTTGCCGGAAACCATTGAAAAGGCGTTACTATTACATCCCTCCATAGCAGCCGCTGGGGTAATCGGCATTCCCGACCATCGGCTTGGTCAGGTGCCGGCCGCCGCCTTGGAGCTTAAATCCAAAGCCGCAGAACCCAGCATCCATGCACTGGAAGAACACCTCAGAGGCCACCTGAACGCCACCCACATACCGGTGAAATGGCGCTTTGTTTCCGAGCTTCCAAGAACGGCATCTTATAAAGTGCACCAGCCGTCTTTACGAAAACTGTTTGAGTAAAGAGGTGGCTTCTGGTACGCAGTACCATAGGGACACTGAAAGCAAGTAAATTGAATGCCTCAAAACCAGCACAAGATAAAAGCAAACCGCACAGTAACATACAGGCCATAATAAAATGAATTCAAAAAAAGCCAACTGGAAATCTAAGGTCGAAGACGGATTCGAGCAGATGGGGTTGATTGTGGGCAATCACCCGTGGCGCTGGTTGCTGGGATGCCTGCTGATTATTGGCATGCTGGCTTCCCAACTGGGTCACCTCAAGCAAGACAGTAGCATCGAAGGGTTTTTGCCTAAAGATTCAAAGGTGATTCAATCTTACGTGGATTTCAAGGAGATCTTTGGCCGGGATGAAACCTTCGTCATAACTGTAGAGACCAAAGACCCATACACCCAGGAATTTGCCACTCAGTTACACGCGCTACATCAGCAATTGATGGATGAAGTGCCTTACATCGCCACGGTTGATTCCCTCGCCAATGCACGCCATACCCATGGCAAAGACGACACGCTCTACGTGGATGAGCTATTGCCTGAAGTACTGCCCACAGATCCTGATGAGATCGCAAAACTGAAAGAATATGCCCTCAACAGCGAAAACTATAAGAACTTTCTAATCTCAGAAGACGGAAAGATGGTCGCACTGATTGTGCGGCTTAATTCATTTAACTATGAAAAAGACAATAATGGTGAGTTGCAACGACGCTACCTGGAAGAGGCTGACATGCTGCTTGCTTATGAAAAATTATCAAGCATAGCGGAGCAATACAGCCAATCCATGGCGACCCCGATAGACCTCACCGGAGGCATGCCGATCTCTCTTGAACTTTCGGAACTGACCCGCCTGGATTTTATAGTATTGGCCGGATTGGCGAACCTGATTATCGGTATCGTTTTGCTATTGATTTTCAAGCGGATATCAGGCGTTGCGCTACCACTGGTAATCATGCTGTTCGGTGTCACCGTTACCATGAGCCTGATGGCCATTTTCGGCACACCCATCCAGGTCAGCACGTCGATTCTACCGGCCTTTCTGCTGGCGGTGTGTGTCGGTGACAGCATTCACTTGTTGACCATATTTTATCGACAATATGATGAGGGTGACGAGAAAATCCACGCACTGGCCAAAGCCCTCGGGCACACCGGATTAGCTATGTTGTTCACCAGCATCACCACAGCGGCAGGTTTGATGTCATTTGCAACCTCCGATCTCACCATGGTGTCCGCGCTGGGTATTTATGGGGCTCTCGGATCGTTGGTGGCATTTTTGCTATCGGTAACCATCTTACCCTGCCTGATTGCCCTGGCCCCCATAAAACGCAGGCGCCTTCACCAGGATGAAAACAAAATCATGCACCGTTTTTTGGGGTGGTGTGCCCGCACCTCAGTGCGTTTCGCCAAACCGATAGTTATAACCGGTGTTTTTCTATTGGTGGGAAGCATAGTGATTGCCAGCCAACTCAAGTTCAGCCACTATCCCTTGTCCTGGTTGCCCCCAGACAACCCATACACCATTGCCATCAAGAAGTACGAGGAAAAAATGGGGTCAACCACCAGCATTGAAATCGTGTTGGATACGGGAACTGACCGGGGCATCCTCAATCCCGGATTTCTGCGGGCCGTCGATCAATTTCAACAGGAGGTGGTGGACTGGGATACCGCTGATTACAACATTGCCAAAGCAATCAGCGTTACCAACATCATAAAAGAAACCAATCGAGCGTTACATGATAATGATGAAGCGCATTACTCCATTCCGAATGATCCCAACCTGATAAGCCAAGAGTTGTTCTTAGTGGAAATGGATGAGCCGGACGACCTGTATAATGTGGTTGATAAAGACTTCCGGATAGCGCGTCTCACTGTCACCTCCACCTGGTTCGACGGCGTGCACATGCAAGCGCTACTAACCAAGCTGGAAAACCGATTGAAAGAGGCACTTGACCCGTACAACGTCAGTTTTTCATTCACTGGGGTGACCCCCATTATGGGTGTAACCTTTGCCAAAATGTTGGTTTCCACGGCCGAAAGTTATGGACTTGCTGCCATCTCCATTACCTTTATGATGATTTTGCTGATCGGCAACCTGAAACTCGGATTACTCAGCATGATTCCCTCACTACTGCCTATATTGACGGTACTGGCTGCCATGCAACTTCTGGGTGTACGTTTGGATATGCTGACAATGTTGATCGGCTCCATCGCAATCGGTTTAACCGTTGATGACAACATACATTTTATGCATGGTTTCCGCAGACTGTATCTAAAAACAGGGGATCCTGCATATGCCATAGAACGCACTTTGCAATCAACCGGGCGGGCGATGCTGATAACGTCGGTTGTATTGAGCCTGGGTTTTCTTGTCTACATCACAGCACAAATGACTATTATGGCCAGCTTTGGAATCATCACCGCAGTCTGTATTATGTTGGCCTTACTGGCTTCTTATCTGGTGGCGCCAGCGCTCATGGTATTGGCCAACAAAACCTGGCATCATCAGGAATCCGCCTCGAACCGGACCATGACAGAATCCGCGGCGGATCAAGCGGCCAGCCAGGATGAAACACCGGAATCGGTCAACTGAGCCTGAAAGCGTAACTTCGGCCCCTATATCTCAGGGGCCTGCGTAATCCAAGGGCTCCTGCTTTGCATCCAGGGTTTCCGCCTGCCATCGCACTGATCCAATTGGTCGCTCCAGTTTTCTGCGTATCTTGTAGTGGCCACTCTGCCGGTCAAACGCTTTCACCTTTGCATGTACATCCAGATCAGTTGTGGTGTATCTGGATCGCATGCGTAAATAGTCACCCCAGGTCGGGCAATGAAACCGCTCGGTCCATAGTGCAGGGTTTTCTATATCCCGGGCCAATGACCAATCGTAGCCACCATTGCGTAACCGCACCTGTTGCATATCCAGCATTGCATTGTAAAAAAGCCTTGCCTGTTCAGGATTAACATCGTAATCCAACTCCAACGCAATCGGGCCTGAGCGCAAGGACAGCTTCAACGTAGGTTTGGGTTCATTCGGTATCTTAATTGGCTCAATCGCTTCGCTGATATCCTTTGGGATAGGTATCAACATACCCAACAGAACAGTAACCAACAATGCCCCTGCAGACCCCAGCATAGCGAACTGCACAGAATAGTGAGCAGCAAATTCACCCCACCACCAGGCCCCCATGGCGATGCCTCCGGCGGTACAGGTCTGGAACATGGATAAGGCACGAGCCACCACCCAGCGCGGTGTTGATAGCTGTATAGTAATATTCAGAATAGACACCACAAGGATACTCGCGCCACTGGCAACGAACAATGCGATACAGGTCAGGATCAAGCTCTGGCTCAAACCAACGCAAAACAAAGCGCCGGCACCGATGCATGCAAGCCATCTCAGTGAATTTTCCGTAGCACTATGTCGACGCACAGCGCTAACTGCCAACCCTGCCAGCACCGCACCAACGCCACTCACACCGAGCAGCAAGCCATAGACATCGGGGCCAGCGCCAAGTACATCCTTAGCGATCAAAGGCGCCAGGGCATTGGCGGAGGCTATGCAAATACACATGACACCGGTACGCGCCAGTGCGCGTTTAATAGGGGAGGAGTGCTTGGCATACCGCAAACCTGACACCAAAGCCCGCCCGATTCTTTCAGGTGGTAAACGTGAAGGAATGACGGCACGGCGCCAAAAAAAGAATGCAATAAATAAAGGAATGTAGAGGATAGAATTCACAGCGAACGCATAGTTGGCTCCAAATGCCATCACAATAATGCCACCGAGAGCCGGGCCGACACTGCGCGCGACGTTGTAGGCCACCGTGCCTAATCCTATAGCAGCTGGCAAAGCCTGGATCGGCACCTGCTCCGGTATTGATGCCTGCCAGGATGGGGAATAAAACGCAACGCCACAACCAATCATCACGGTAAACGCCAGCAACATCCAGGGTGTGGCAATATCAGAGAAGGCAAGGGCGCTTAAAGTGAGTGATGTAATAATCGAAAAGCCGAGAGATATCAAAGCGATTCTGCGCCGGTCAAACATATCGGCCATGGCACCTGCCAACAGTGCAACCAGCATGTAAGGTAGCATTAACGCTGTTTGAGTCAGCGCAACCATGGTGGGTGAATCGGTTAACCTTGTCATTTCCCAGGCAACACCCACACCCAGGATAAGATGCCCGAAATGAGAGACAACACTGGCGGTCCAGATGTTACGGAAGTTGCGGTATCTAAGTGGTGCAAACGCGCCCACTTGGGTTCTATTCACTGGTGTGTCTGGTTCCGGGTGGCAAATCAATAGAATGCCATAGCGGCTGTGAGTGAAACCGCCTGGTTGCTATTTACCTGTTTATTATTACACAACATTGATGTTTAATAAAAGCTGGTTTACTGTACACCTCACCAGCTCGGACAGCGCTGCGGTCAGCAACAGGAATAGGGCATGATGACAAATTCAAACGAGTTCAAATCCAGCTGGACTGCGCTACTGGCAGCAACCGCGGGAATGAGCTCGGGGCTGGGGTTGAACGCCTATATTAATAATATCTTCGGCCCATATCTGCTGGATGCATTTGGTTGGAGTAAAGCAGATTTCGCCCTCAATGGTGCCATCTCAATCATAACGGTATTGTGGATTCCTGTTATCGGCCGCATGGCCGACCTGTTTGGTGTTCGCAATGTTGCACTTCTGGGTATTCTGTTTTATCCAATCAGCTTTGTACTAATGAGCTGGATGACAGGCGATGTCCGCGTGCTTTACGCCATTCATTTTCTGCAAGTGATCTTTTGCGCATCGACCACGGCAACCGTTTATTGCCGGGTGGTGGCAGAAAGGTTTTCCCGGCGTCGGGGTCTGGCATTGGCAATCTGCGCCGCCGGACCAGCCATTACCGGTGCTGTCGCCAGCCCATTGTTAACAACCCACATTGATGCATATGGCTGGCGATCCGGATTGCATACCATGGCTGCTTTCACGGCGCTGTTTGGAATACTTGCTTTGCTGTTTTTACCCACAAGGAAAAATCCCCGAGCCGGAGCACCCGCCTACAGCGCACGCAAGGATTACCGGGCCATCTTTGTCAATCCTGCTTTTCGGATAATCGCCCTAAGTGCGTTTCTCTGCAGCCTGACTCATGCGCTGGCCACCTCACAAGTGAAAATCATGCTGGCGGATCATGGTGTCAGCGGGGCTCAAGCCGGATATATGGTCTCGGTATTCGCTATAGGGGTTATATTGGGTAGAATTATCGCAGGAATTGCATTAGACCAATGGCCGACACATATCGTATCTGCCATTGGTATGGGCTTACCCTGTATTGGCAGCTACATTCTGGCAACGGACGCCACCCAGATTGCTATACTCGGCATGGCTATTATACTCATCGGACTTTCGTTCGGCGCAGAGGCCGATATTCTTGCCTATGTGACCGCGTGCTATTTTCCCATGCATATTTACAGCTCGGTGATGGGGTTGCTGACCACCGCAGTGGGGCTCTCAATTGGTCTTGGCTCAGGCCTGCTCAGCTACATGCTCTCGTTAACCGACAGCTTTACCGGATTCCTGTTGTTGGGTGGCACACTGGTATTGCTTGGTGCAATCAATTTACTGCGGCTGGGCTCCCTGCAGTCACAGCCCGCTCATTAATCAGTAGCGGCCACCAGTATCTCAACCTCGATGAGCCCTGAATTCCCGGGGCGTGACTTTGTATACTTTTTTGAAAAGCCTGCTGAAATGTGCCGGGCTCTTAAAACCAATCCGAAAAGCAATTTCAGCGATGGAGATATCGTTGCCCACATCCGAAGACAGCCAGCGGTGAGCAGTTTTAAGGCGCCACTCCCAGATCAAATTGGGTAATGACGTACCCTCGGTTTGGACCAGCGGGGGCATTTGAACGAAAACCTACGGTTTTGAATCCTGTGGCACCCTCGTAACCGTAGGTTTCCGTTTGATAGCCGTTAATCCCTGTATTT
>MDTD01098637.1_pt1 | contig 71223 bp, 39 predicted proteins | sample 811221 | NCBI WGS metagenome assembly MDTD01 (sample SAMN05326646, study PRJNA326480) | marine metagenome | isolation source: seawater | place: Pacific Ocean: South West | collected 2011 | reverse complement strand
GTGACGATTTTCACGTGACGCCTTCGTGAGCGAAGGACTTCAGTCCGTAGCTCACGAAACTTCCCCTAACCTACCGGCTTCAGCCGGTAGTGGTTCAGTTTTCTTACTCTGACTGCATGCTCAAGTTCTTTTTTATGTTTGTTGGATTTTTTTAGAAGTCCGGCAGCATCGATGAGAGAATCGAATTTGTCCGAATCAACTAATACCGCAAAATCGATATCGCTAGGATATTCTGGGTGGCTTGCGGGCTTGATGTCGCCGTGAACTCTGCTGCCATGCACTATTATGTCATCGCTAATTTCGCTAACACCTTCGCGTATTAGTTTAGACGCTTGTCGAAATTGCGTTCTGGTAAGGCCATGCGGTACTTGACGTATTAATGCCCGATATTTTCTAAAATTCTTAATCCCAATGTTTATAAATTTTACGATTTTGGGGAGGCCGCCAAGAAGAGCTATAAAACCTCCGGCAAATACTGCTCCCATTATTGTTGAGAAAAAGAAGTCTTGTGCAGCATCACCCAAAAGGTCAATTAGACTGCCTAGCACTTTTAAGCCAAGCTGAGACGCTTGACGATCCATTGTGGCGATAATACTTGCATCAAGATTACTTTGCCGGAGTATGAGTTTAATGTCGTCAATAACCTCTAATTTTTTGAGATGATTTACAACATTCATTCCAACAAGGTAAATACCTCCAAGTGTTCCTAGAATTCCAACTGCAGTCAACAGACTCCAAATATTTAAATCAATCAAACCGCTTGGGTCTGTGCCGTTGACCGGATCACAGTGAGTATATGTATATTTATGCAATGACTGTGGTTCGTCTAATAAGCCTTCGAATGGGTCGAGCCGGTTGAACCTGCCGATTGACTGGTCGTAATATCTTGCCCGCAGATATTGTTGTTGGAGGCCGGGGTCGAATTGTTCGCCGGAGTAGAGCAGATTCGTTAGGGGTTGGTTGGTGATACCGGGGTTGAAGTTCAGGGCGATGCCGTAGGCGTCGTAGTCGTATCTTGCGGTTGATGCGATGGCGGCGGTGTTGTCGGTGAGTAGGCGCGTGCTGCCGTGGCCGTCGTAGAGCAGGTGTTGGCCCCCGGAAGTTCCTGCAGAGGCGCTGGTTTGAGTCAGCACGTCGTCGCCGATGGTGTAGGCGATTTGCAGGTCGCCGACACCGTTGCGTTGTTCGAAGACTTGGGCGTAACCGGTGGGGTTGTAGCTGTCGAGCAGGTAGACCTTGGCCTGGGTGACCGTCGTGTTGGTGTCTTCGTTGAGATAGTACGACTCGTCACTGCGGACGCGCGTGCCGGATTGGTTGTAGGTGTAACTCGATGTGAGGTTGACCTGTTTACCATCTTCGATGCGCGCGATGATGGCGGTGCTTAGACGTTGCTCCAGGTTGTAGCCATAGGCGACTGCTTCGGGTTTGTCGTCGCTGGTGGATTTACTTGTCAAAGAGCCGTTGGCATTATAGCCGTATGTGGTACTGTAATTTTCGTCGCCGGTGGCGGTCTCTGTCAAGAGCAGATCGTTATTATTGTAGGTATAGGTGATGGTCTGAACTGTGCCATCGTCACCGCTTCCGGGGGTTTGATTTTTAGACAGACGATTGCCAACGGTGTCGTAGACGTAGTTGGTGGTGAAGTTGCGATTCTGGTTGAGCAGGTCGCTGGTCGAATGTTCCTGCACCAGGCGATTGAGGTTGTCGTAGGTGTATTGGATCGTCGTGTTGCTTAGCGTGTTGTCGGTTTCGCGACGTTGCTCGTTGACTGCGGTGCGTCGACCGTCAGCAGCGAGGGAGTACGCATACCGCGCAATCAAATTATCGCCATCATCAAAGTGTTCGAGGTCGACCAAACGATTTAACTCGTCATACGTGTACTCGGTGGTCACGCCATTGGGTAAGGTCTGACTGGCACGCGAACCGACGGCCGTGTACTGGTACGTCGTCGTCTGTGGCACGGTCAGATTCACGCCATTGAGCATCGTCGTGGCAACGGTACTCATGCGACCCAGCGTATCATACGCATACTCCACGCGCGTGTTGGCAGAGAAGACGGCAGTCTTGCGGCCGGTGACTTCATCGAATTCGTAACTCGTCACCCCCTCGGGCGTGGCAAGACCCACAAGCCGAATGTCAGGATCGTAGAAGAACTCGGTGGTGCCACGATCTTCGACGATTTGGCTTTGCTGGCCGCGGTCATCGTAGATGTAATCGATGGTCTGCGTGGAGTTGTCAATATCTGGATCACGCCCGGCTTCAAAGAGATGTTTGGCGATCGTGCGCCCGTAGCCGTCATAGGCATACTGGGTGATTTGTCCCTTAAAGTCCGTCATGCGGAACTGGCGGCCGAGGCTGTCATACTCGCGCGACTCGGTTTGACCCATGGGCAATTGCCGAGTGAGTTGGCGATTGCGTTCGTCGTAGGTGAAGCGGGTTTCCCGGCGTTTGGGATCGCGGATGAGCGATTGGTTGCCGTAGAGGTCGTATTCGTATTCGTAACGTGGACTAACCCCCGGAAGTCCAGATTCAGGATCGTAGACTGCTGGCAAAATCACAGCGGTCAAGCGACCCAGATCGTCATATTCAAAGGACTTGGTTTTGCCTGCCTGATCGGTTTCGGACGTGCGGCGACCGAGGGTGTCGTATTGCGTGCTGGTGAAGGTTCCATCCGAGTAAACCGTCTGTGTACGGCGGCCCAGGGCATCGTAGATAAATTTAGTCTTGCGGCCCAGGGCATCAGTGACCATTGTTTGTCGACCGGCAGCGTCGTAGGTGAACGTGGTGCGATTGCCCTGTGCATCGGTGACAGCAAGCTGGCGACCAGCATCGTCATACTCGTAGCGCGTGGTTTGACCATCGGGACCAGTGGATTCAAGCGTACGACCGGCAGCATCGTAAACCGTCTTACTCGACGAAAGCACCGCAGCATAGCCCGTCAAAACCGTGGTGGGTTGGCCATTACTGTCGGTGGTCAGACTGATGTTGACTTCAGCCAAACGTTCAGTGCGAACCACGCGACCGGCAGCATCATAAATCGTTCGCGAGCCATTGGGATAACCATCCGGAAGACCGACGGGCGCCGAGTCCATCGTCACCACGGCCCGGCCGTTGGCATCATAAACGGTGCGGCTGAAGGTTTGCGGATCGCCCGGACTAATGGATTCGATGAGATTGCCACGAGCATCGTAGGTACTGGTACTGGTGTGTCCCAGCGCATCGGTCGACGAAGCGGCTTTACCGATTTCGTTGTAGATGGTGGAGGAAGTGTTGCCATCGGGATCGATGGATTGGATCACACGGTTTGCACTATCGTAAATGCTCTGCGTGGTGATGGTGCGGATGTCGTTGCTGCCAGCGGGATTGATCCAGATGAAGTTGGTGTGCGTCTGGTTGCCCTGGGAGTCGTAGGTGAAACTGCGGGTGACGCCGGAGGCATCGGTAACGGAAGTGAGATTGCCGCTTCCGGGGGCATAAGCGAACGTCGCGTTGGTATTGCCAGCGGCATCGACGGTGGAGACGAGATTGCCGTCGGCATCGTAATTGTTGGTTGTGGTGTTGCCGAGGCTGTCGGTGGTGCTGGTGAGATTACCATGGCTGTCGTATTTGCTGGTGGTTTTGTTGCCCAGCGGATCGGTGACGGACGTTTGGTTGCCGTACCCGTCGTAGCTGAATCGCGTGGTGTTGCCGAGGGGATCAGTGATGGAAGTGACGTTGGTGCCTGAATAGGTTCTGGTGGTGACATTGCCCAGGGGGTCGGTGACGGTGAGTTCGTTGCCGACCGAATCGTAGGTGTAGCTGACGGTGTGTCCCAGGGCATTGGTGGTGGCAGTGACGTTGCCATGGGTGTCGTAGGTGTGGAGGGTGGGATTGCCCTGGCGGTCGAAGACGGTTTCGGTCTTGCCGGTGAGATCGTGAGTGAGTTCGATGCGGTTGCCGTTGGCATCCTCGGTGGCAATCATGCGACCGGCGTCATCGTAGATGGTTTTGAGCGGCGTGACGCCACGGGCATCGACGATGTCGGTGATGTGATGCGGGAAGGCAGGATTGTCGTAGATGTATTCGGTTGTGCTATAGACCGGATTTCCCGGGTCGGTTTCGTCGGTGAGTTGACGGACATATTGTAAATTATCGTTGGTATCGTACTCGTAGACGAAGGCCGCGTTGGCGTCCGGCAGCACGTCACCGTTTTCGTCAAGATGATTGGGATCGTGGATGGCAATGATGCGACCTTGGCTGTCTTTTTCAAAGACGATGGATTTGGTCAAGGTGCCTGAGGCGTTGTAGTGGTCGAGGCGCGACAGGCCACCGCTGGAGGTATTGGAACGTTGAAAGACGACCTTGTTGCCGTTGCGGTCGGTGATGGAGTTGAGGTAGGCCTTGCCGTAAGCTTGGACATAGGGTTCGCCCACAGAGCCGAAGTAGACAAAGTGACCACCAAGGTTTTCGCGTAGGATTTCGTACTTGGTGCCGTCCTTAGTGGTGAGATTGTAGCCTTTGAATTCAAAGCGTTCGGGGCTGGTTTGTGTTCCAGCATTCCAGTTTTGCAGACCGCCAAGGAAGTTGAACCTGGCATCACCAATGGGTTCGAGCGAAGCGTAGATACCTGGAGCGGCAGTGTAATACGCGATGTATTGGAAGCCCCAGCGGTCGATGCGACGCAAGCCGAAGCGGAAGGTGGTACGCTTGCCATCGGGGAGTGTGACGGTGACATTGCGGCCTGCAAAAATATCACCGGTTCGCATGGAGAAGGGTTCGTCGTGTTCCAGTTCGACGTCGGCAATGGAGTATGTCCAACCGTGGCCGAAGTCGCCGGACTTATCAGCATTGAGACTGTTATAGGTGCGGATCACGGGTAATGGCAGACCGGAAACGGGGATGACCAGGTCCTGCTGACTGAATCCGAACTGTCCGATTTTCAGTTGGCTTTCGAGACTGATGCGGGCCGAGTCGTAAGCGTATTTGCCGCCGGATTGGACGGTGAGGACCAGGTCGTAGATGCCGTTGCGGGTGAGTGTGAAGTCCAGGTCGCCGAATTGGTTTCCAGTGGAGCTGTTCACGCGACCGGTGACGTAGCCATCGGCATCGCGCGTCATGCCAGCGGGTGAGACATTGGCCACGAAGTCGCCGGTGCTGGGGTTGTAGAGTTCGACTTTGTAGAGCACAGGGTCGGTAAGGTCGGCATCGTCGGCCGTGCCCTTGAGTGGATAAAGACCATCGCGGATAACGGTGGGTTGGCCGTCTTCGTCGATGTATTCTGCGTCGGAGTTTTCAGCCAGACCGGTGATGGATGCGATGGGGCTGGTTTGTACCAGATCGACCGCAAAGTCCACAGCGGGCGCGATGCCAGTTAAGCCGTCAACGGTGAGTGTCGCGGTGTAAAGTCCGTCGGAGAGATCGCCCGCATCGAGGGTTTCGCTGATGACGTTGCCCGTGCCGGTGATGGAAGCGGGGGGTATCGCCCCGGAAGTGTCACTCGTAAAGGTCAACGTCCACGTACCATCCTGCAACAGGTTGGCGGAGAAGGTGAACGTGGTGTCCGTTGAAGTCGATGTGATCTTATCAGGTGTGACCTTGAAGTTGGAGATCGGGCTTGACGAGAGGAACGTCAGATCCTGGGTGGCCACGTTGCCTGATGCGTCGGTGACGCGCGCAGCCAGGGCGTGCACGCCGTCAGCCATGTAGTAGGTTTGAAGCGAATAGGCGAGACTGCCTGCGGGTTGCGCGTCGATATCCGTACTAGCGACGACGGTGTCATCGAGTAACAATTCGATCTTGGCTAACGCTTCGTTGTCGGTGGCCGAGACGTTGACATCCAACGTGCCAGTTAGTGGCGAAGACGATGACGTAACGGTTTGACCGTCATGCGTTGCGGTTAGCGTGATGCTAGGCTGCGTGGTGTCGGGTACCGGGTTGGCGATCATCAGCGATCGCGTGGTCGTGCTGATGTTGCCTGCCTTGTCGTAGACCGTCATGGTCAATTCGGCAGGGGCTTCGTTTTCAATATTGTTCGGATAGACAGTGGTGTTGAGGACAGTGATCAGTTGGTCGATGGTCGGACTGATGCTTGAGTAGATTTCTTCGGGGGCGTAGTTGGACGCGCTACCATCGGGATCGAAGGTAATGACCACCTTGTCGAAGTTGGCTGCATCGTCTGCGGTGCCCTGAATCTGGACCACGCCATCGACGGTGGCGTTATTGCTGGGCTCGGTGAGCGTGGCTGTGGGATAGGTCGCATCGACCTTGAACGTACCGGTGACAGCGGTAGCATCAACGCCGGAGGATTCCGCGGTAATTTCGTAGATATAGCTGCCATCGGACGGGAAGTTAGTGAAGTCAGCCACAAGGTGGGCATCACTGCCGGTGACGGTGCTGCTGGGAATACCGATGGGCGTGCCCTAGCTGTCCTTGAGTGTAACCGTCCATTGAGCATTGCGCGTGACGTCGGCTTCGATGTGCATACTGTCCTTGGTACCGTCGCTGTTGGGACTGATGAGCGTGTCGGTGATCTGGACATTGAAGATGCCAGGCTGTGCACTGACGCGACTGATTGGACCACTGACCGCAATGGCTGATGCGATGGTGGTGACCGGGTCGAGTTGAGCGCCGGGAGCAAGGCGTTTTTTGTACCATGCCGTAATGTCGGAGATTGCAGGTAAGTAAGAGAGACCCGCGTTGGTGGTGACGTCTTCTGCGACGTTGAGCCACGAAGCAGTGCTGGCAACAGGTGTCAGCAAACGTCCCGCCACCTGTGAGGCATTGGCTTGCGTGGCGTCGAATGACAACAGGTCAGCGGCATTGAGCATTGTGTTGATTTGCTCACCACCAGCCACGCGTGCTCCACCTTGGGACAGACTGCCAGTCGTTGCTTCGTTGGTAACACCGACTTCCTGCAGGAAAAAACCGCTGTCGCTGGTTTGTAGATCGCGTTGGAGATAAGCGACATACTGGTGATCGTCGATCCAGACTGATTGGCCAGCAACGGTCACTTCACGCTCTGCATTGACCGCATCGCGAATGGATTCAATGACTGTTTGAGGTAACGGATTATCCGCCTGGACCTCCATTTCTGTAGTGAGGGCAGTGACATTCTCCGGCGTGATGGTGTAAATCGGTACGCCATCTTTATTGGCTGCCTGAATCACACGCACAGCCGAGATTGCTTCGCCACCATCGGGTAATGCCTGGAGCAGGACGTTGTGTTCCAGTGCGTTGCTGGTGAGTGCTGCGGTGAACATGAACTGGTTTTCAGCAGCTTGCCCTCCACCGCCTGCCTGCGTTTGTGTATCACCTGTAACACTACCCGCATCACGCGTGATGGCAATGGGTACATACAGGTCTCGTCCGACATGCACGCGAACGCGATCGGCAGCAGCATACAGGGGTAAGCCAAACTGATGTTCGACCGAAAGATCCCAAGACACGCGTACCAAACTTGGCATGCGTGTCGGGGCCACCCCCAGATTACCTGCGGTGATTTGATTGAACCGGTCAATCTGGTGGAAGTAACTGATCCCAAGGCCATGAAGTAAATCACCGATAGTGTTGTCGCGGTTCAGATCCGAGAGGTTGTAGGCTGAAAGCTTATCCGACGTTGCCTGTAATTGCTGGGCTTGTTGCTGGACATATTCACTGACCATCTGCTGGTCGTTGAGCACCAGCGCGTGATAGCCGCCTGCTGCAATTTCATCGATGACGCGATCCACCGAGCCATCGAGGGTTTCGAAAGCAACTTCCAATTCCTGTTCGCGTCCCATGCCTACCGCGTTTGAACCTGTGGCAACAATCTGCCCATCGACTTTGAGCACCGGAGTCAGCGACATCAGGTATGCGGGAAATTCCGATGTTTCAGCGAAGGATTCGGCAACAAGGCGATCGTCTTCGGTCGCAGGGTCGTAGGAAAGTGTGATGCGTTTTTCCGCAAGCGATACCAGATTGGTTCGGTAGTTCAGGAGTTCAGAGCCATCGGCTTGTCGCAGAGTGATATCGACGTGATGGCGCAAGGCATCGGGAAGCTGGCTGAATTTGAGGCCGGTTGCTGTGAGTTTGTATTGATCGGTGACTGGCAACAATCCGAAGCGTTCTTCATTGACGGTGCGCTGTCTGAAGACGGTTTCCGTAGTCAGTTCGTTGGCTGCCAAATAATTCCGCACCGGCTCAGACAGCAACTCCAGTTCACCAAGAATAAAGGACTCCGGCACGTTGGTTGCAGAGTTGGTTTGACTGTCAATGGTGCTACTGGCTTTGATGTTGGTGAGGAAGGTTTCCGGGCTAACGCCGACTTGAACGATCACGTCGCGACTGCCGGTATAAGTGTTCTGCTTGAAGCTGCCGTCGAGGTAGAGCCATGTATCCGGCGAATCCTGCACAGCCCCAAGATACGGGAAGTGATCCAGATAGACCTGAACCCAGACATGATCCAGACGCACAGTGCTGATCGCGCCAGCAGCATAGTCAAATTCCACGGGAATCTGATTGTCAGTAAAAACTTTGGCAACCTGATTCGGATCATCCACGCCAACCCAGGCAGCCGCTTCGTCGACACTCATTTCGACGGTGCCAAAGACATAGCGACAGTTATATCCCGAAGCGCGCAGCAGAGCCATCATCGCGCTGGATAAATCAATGTCATTGCCTGCTTTTTCGATCAGTGTTTTACGGGAACCCTTCATTGCCCCGAAATAAGGTTCGTAAACCAGTTCGTTACGAACATACTCATAGATTTTAACCGGATCGTGCTCCAATTCTTGAGCCAATGCCGTGATCATGGCATCGTCTTTTTGAATATCTGTGGTGGCAGCCAGATCGTCTTCAGTGACGGGGCCGGTTGCAGGCGAAACATCACCCGGCAATTCCGAAAGCAGAGAACTGATCACATCGCCCGCATCAGCCAATTGCCATGGGAAGTGATAGAAGTACGGGAAGTGTGTCGGTGTACCATCAAGCGATGCATGTGCTTTGCTGGATTCAGATTTAATGTTTGTCGCATGAAGCTGGCGTCGGGGCAAGGGGAGCAGCTTGGACGGCGTGGGCGTTTGAATATCAGCGTTGGCTGCTTTGTTTTCATGGATAGGCAGGTTCTTGAGATACGGTTCAAGAAGTTGAGGTGCCAGATAGGATTGAATGATGTACAACCCCCGGCCAGGATGAACAAAGCGATAGGCTTGATCCAAAGCACGAAGACTGTTTTTGAGCTTCCAACCGTTCTGTGTGTTAATCAGTGCCTGATGAAGTTTTTCAAAACGACCCCAGTCATCAACCAGTTGTTGATGGGTCTTGTCGTGTCGGGTGACAACCGCATGTGGTGCGTTGACTTCCTTGAGTCGATTGGCCACATCAGACAAGGCAAGAACCGCTTTGATGTTGAGCTTCTTGAGTTGCTTGTGCAGATAAACCAGATCGTCGTAATGATCTGCTGTCTGTGGCGTGAGACCCTCTTTACTGTGATAGTCCTGCCAGATGGTTTTAACGACTTTAGCATAACTGCCCAGCAGGTAGGATTGCTGCTCCGAAAGACTGTGGGAATCATCAATGTAATAGCGTTGGGCCTGACGGTTTTTGTAGAGATGCTTTTGAACCTGCTTTTCCTGCATGGACTGAGCAAAAAGTTGGGGGATCATCCATGAATTAAAAAGCATCCCCACCATGGCGAGCATAACCATGCTGCCACGGAAAACGAGAAAGCCGTGGCGGGACAGACGACGTTTGGCCAAGCGGAAAGAACGTTGAATCATGTCGATTCCCCGAAGCATCGTTTGTTGAAGTTGGTTTTTTGCAGGTGTATTCATGGTGGCAGTTCGTTGCTTATCTTTTTGTAGTCAAATCAGGTTTGAAGCGGTTGTTGAAGTCAGGTTATTCATGCACGTCAAGTGTTTTGATTTTTACATTGTCAAAATAAATCTCACGCAGGGGGTAATTGCTGTGGCTGCTCATTTGCAGATGCACGTAGGCTTTGAGGAAGCCGGGTTTGAATTTTTGATTTTCGTAGACCAACTCTCCATTTTCGTACACAGCGATGGCCGTGGTGTTGAGGATGATCTTCACATGCGGTTTGCCAATGTCACGCCCCTTGCGGTTTTCGGCAGGCCAGTTTTCGTTGTAGAGTTGGGTGAGATATCCTTTGCGGCCAATCGCTAACATACTTCGGGCGTTGATGGTCGGGGGCGTGCCGATGTATTCGAATTTGATGAAGCGGTCTTCCTTAACCGGCGATTCGTCGGTTTGTGTTGGGCAAAGGTACAGGCCAGCCGCCATGTAGGAACCGTTGTTCAAGCCGCCACCCTGATTCCAGTCTAGATCACACTCAATGATCAGCCCTTTCTCCAGACTAAACGCTTGGAGACTGCGAACACCAAGGTATTTAACCGTGCTGTCGTCAGTTCCTATCGTGTTCATGGCCAACCGCAATTTACCCTCGGAACCACTGGAAGTTTCCTTCGTGTTATTCGAAGCTACAGGTTGATCGTTTTGATCGCCAGTTTCAGCTGGCGTTTGAGTGGCCATCACGTCAACGATGGTTTTTTTAAAATCGTTGAACCGGGTGATCTGCCAGTTTCGGGGGTCGGGCGCATCAGCAGTATCATCGAACGAATCCGCCAACAACACGACTTCCAGCTCAGCAGCAGAGACCTGATGCCCAACACAAAGTGTGAACACAACTAGCAACAGGCAGCATACACATGCGATTAGCCCGAGTTGCTCTTTTTCAATTCCCATATTTTAAACTCCATAAAATACAATTTATAAGTATTAATTGGGGTTAGTTACTTCGTTAAAGATAATGAAATTATCATTCTTGTTGATTTCCAAAATCTTTTTCTGTGACATTTTGGTTTGCGTGTAGTTTGATTTCGTGTGCATCAGGTGTTGTTGATTGTGTGGTGAATGTTGTTATGAATATGTCGTAAGCATTGTTCGTATCGTTTGAGACAAAATTGCTTGCTTTTGAGTCAAAGACCACGGATGTGCCATCACCTGAGATGGCTGGGCGTCCACTGCTGTTGTCACCACTTGATCCATCGTAAGCCTTAGAGACGAGTGTGATAGTGTCTTGTTCGCGATCAAAGATGAAGATATCCAGCTGGCTGTTTGTATCTCCAGCAACCAGGGTATTGTCGAACAGGGCAATGACCATGAATCGTCCGTTATCAGAAAGATCAACGTTACCATTGCTTCCTGCTCCGATGGTCAGTGACATGATTTTCAATTCATCAGTTTGCAGGTCTTTGGTGTAGTAATCCCATGCGCCATTGACGTCTCCCGCAAGTAGCGTGTTGTTTGTTACAAATGCAAGCACGCTGCCATCGCCACTGATGGTTGGCGAAGAACACTGCTGGTCGCCTTGCTGGCCTGTATCTTTGCGGCTTTCGATCGTGGTTGTGCCTGTTTGCCGATCGTGCAGGATGACATCTTCGGTCGTGCCATTGGTGTCATTGGCAATGAGATTGCTTGCTGTTGAAGCATAGGCAATATAGCGTCCATCGTTACTGATACTCGGTTGGGTGCTATCGCTATTGCCTTGTGTTCCGTTGGAATCGACACTGACCCGTTGAATTGTGCTTGTTTGCAAATCGTAAACAAAGATGTCATCCGCGGCATTGGTGTCGCCACTGACGAGGTTCGTTGCCGAACTGGTGAAGGTCACATAGCGACCGTTGCCGCTGATTTGTGCGTCATAACTGGCGCCATCAGCCTGGCTGGCATTGGTGGCGATGCTCACGCGTTGGATCTGCTGGGTTTGCAGGTCGTAGACGAAGATATATTTGACGCCATTGGTGTCACCGGCAACCAGGTTACTGGCTTCAGACTCAAAGGCGACATAATGCCCGTCGCTGCTTAATGTCGGATACAAGCTGTCGCCGTTGGCTTGTGTACCATTACTTGCAAGACTTGCACGAACGGTTGTTTGTATTGAGGTGTCGTAGACGAAGATATCTTTGACGCCATTGGTGTCATTGGCAACCAGGTTGTTGGCTTCTGAATGGTACGCAATGACCGTTCCATTGCTATTCGTATCTGGATAAAAACTGTCTCCCCAGACTGTCGAGCCATCGTGTGACGGATTGATACGTTGCGTTTGGGCATTCGTTGAGCCGGTGTTGGTTTCTGGATAGGTTTGCACCCAACCATCGGGAACCTGCTGGTAGAGTTGGTATTCACCCACGGGGACGTCGGCAAATAAGTATGAGCCATCAGTCGTGGAAGTGGTTGTCAATTCTCCCGAATCCGGTTCGCCATTCTCGTTGGCATCAAGGAACAATGTGATGCCACTCATGCCCGACTCGCCGGTGTCATAAATCGCATCGCCGTTGGCGTCTTGCCAAACTGTGCCGGAGATCGATTGGGACGTGGTTGGGTAGGCATCGGCTATGACGGGGAAGTTGGTCTGAACAACCAATTTGGATTGTGAATACTTACGTTCGGCAAAGAATAGGTCAAATTCATAGGTTTGCCCGGTGACCAGACCCAACGTATTCAAATCAGCCGTTCCTGTGAGCGCCCCGTGGATACCGCCTGCATCAATCACGAGTTGATCGTTGATGAACAACCATGAGTCATCATCCGATGCGATGCTGGCCCACTGATCTGGAGCATAAACGAACTTGCCATGGATGTGCAAGGTGAAGTGCAGGTTGTTCTCGTAGGGAGATTCGATGCCAAAGCCACTGCTTTCGATTGGGAAAAAGCTTTCGTTCTGGTATTGATATACACCGGTCTTGACGCCTGTCTCGATCAATTCAAATGGCACTTGGATCAGCATGTTGACATTGGGAACATCGGTATACCATTGATCGAAGGTGACGGAATTGGTGATGGATTCACCTGGCGTTCCTGTGAAGTCAGGTAACCCATCGGCAGCAAGTTGCGATGCGACCAGGCCGGTGAGAATGCCTTCGTCATAGAAAGATTCATTCTGGAAGTCAGGATGTGATGCAAGGAAGTCGCGCACCTTGCCATTGATGGTAAAGGACGCTGGCGTGTAAAAGCCCGCATCAAGATGCGTCGCGCTTTGACCGTAGTCGACTGCGACAAGTGGGGTGTAGCCTGTGGCATCAGCATCGCTATCAAGAGTTGTGTCGCTTCCGATATTTGTCTGGGTAAACAGATAGCCATCCACAGGAACAAAGCTGATTTTATAGCTGTCTGGTGAAACCGCGAAAGTATATTCACCATTCGCATCGGTGATGGTGGTGTCAACGATTTGGTCACTGTCATTACGTAATTGAACCGTAACGTCCGCTAACATTGATTCGCCAACGTCACGCAATCCATCACCATCGACATCTGACCAAGCCAAACCGCTGACGGAGGGGGGGGAGGAAATTACAGTCACCGTCAACGTCTGCACGCTGGCATTGCCCGATGTGTCAGTTGCTGTGCATGTCACCGTAGTTTGTCCAACCGGGAAGACCGAACCGGACTCGTGACTCCATGTGATCACAGGTGAACTGTCACAGATGTCACTGGCTGCTGCAGAAAACGTTGCGGTAGCACCAGCCGCCTCACTCTGCGTTACCGTCTCGTCGCCACTGGTCGTCAACGTCGGCACCGTGGTGTCCACCACACTCACCGTCATCGTTTGCACAGCATTGTTACCCGAAGCGTCCGTCGCGGTAGCTGTCACTTGCGTGTCACCCAACGGGAAAACGGTCGTTGTCGGATCATGCGACCATGACACACTCGGATCGGTATCACATGTATCACTGACTGTTGCTGTCAATGGAACAGTCGTACCCGCAGCAGTCGCCTGCTCAACTGTCACGTCAGACAAAGTCACACTTGGTGCAGTTGTATCAACAACGGTGACCGTCATGGTGGCGGTAGTGGTGTTACCCGACGCATCAGTCACGGTTGCAGAGACTTCGGTATAACCCAACGGGAACATCGTCGTTGCCGGATCATGTGACCATGTGATTGACGGATTTGCATCGCAGATGTCACTGACCGTTGCGGTCAACGGCACGTTAGCACCTGCTGCGGTCGCCTGTTCCACGGTCACATCGGCTAATGTCACATTCGGAGCGGTGGTATCGACCACAGTGATGGTCATCGTCTTGACGGTCGTATTACCTGAGACATCGGTCACTGTTGCGGTGACTTCGGTGTCGCCCAATGGGAAGACCGTCGTCACGGGATCATGTGACCATGTGACAGACGGATTCGTATCGCAGATGTCGCTAACAGTTGCAGACAACGCCACATTGGTACCGGTAGCAGTCGCCTGCTCCACGGTCACATTAGCCAAGGTCACGTTTGGTGCCGTGGTGTCGACGACAGTAACTGTCATCGTCTTAACAGTCGTGTTGCCGGAGGCATCGGTGACGGTCGCAGTTACTTCGTTGTCACCCAACGGGAACACCGTAGTGGCAGGATCAGTGCTCCAAACGATGGCTGGATTGGCATCGCAAATATCGCTAACCGTGGCGGTCAACGTCACATTGGCACCAGCAGCAGTGGCTTGTTCTACGGTCACATCATCCAAGGTCAAACTAGGCGCGGTGGTATCGACCACAGTGATGACCATTGTCTTGACGGTCGTGTTACCAGACGCATCGGTGACAGTCGCAGTCACTTGGGTATCGCCCAACGGGAATACCGTAGTCGCCGGATCGGTACTCCATGTCACGCTTGGATTGGTATCACAAATATCGCTGACGGTTGCAGTCAACGCTACGTTGGTGCCAGCCGCAGTCGCTTGTTCCACGTTTACATCAGCCAACATCATGCTCGGCGCAGTCGTGTCGACTACAGTGACGGTCATGGTTGCGGTTGTTGTATTGCCGGATGCATCAGTCACCGTTGCTGTCACTTCCGTGTCGCCCAAGGGGAAGACGGTCGTCGTCGGATCATGTGACCACGTGACAGACGGATTTGCATCGCAGATGTCGCTGACGGTTGCGGTCAACGGGACGTTGGTACCAGCAGCAGTCGCCTGTTCTACAGTGATGTCAGCCAATGTGATTGCTGGGGCGGTGGTGTCGGTGATGGTGACGGCGAACGTCTTGTCTGCACTATTGCCCGAAGCGTCAGTGGCAGTGACGGTGACAACCGTGTTGCCTAACGGGAAGACGGTGGTTGCAGGGTCGTGTGACCATGTGACGTTCGGATTGCTGTCACAGATATCCTCGACCGTTGCGGATAAGGGGATGAGTGTGCCTGCGGCATTGGCTTGTTCCAGGGTGATGTCCGACGCGGTGATCGTCGGGGCGGTGGTATCGACGACGGTGATGATGACCTCATCGGTTGCACTGGCACCAGCGCCGTCATTGACGGTGAGTGTGACCGTGTGGCTACCGAGTTGGAACGTGGCGTCGAGGGTTTGGCCGGTTCCCAACGGCGTGCTGTTTTCCGCCCAGGAATAACTGACAATGTCGTCATTCATTTGCGGGTTGGTGGAACTGATGTCTGTAGAGGCTGTGCCGTTAAGCGTGACGACGGTACCGCTGCTGCTGGCCTGCTCCACGGTCTGATCGTTGTCTGCGGCAGCGATGGGTGCTGCGTTGTTGACGGTGATCACCACGTCATCGGTAGCCGTTGCGTTGGCTGTGTCAGTGACGGTAAGTGTGATCGTGTGGACACCAACGGGCAATGTCACGTCAGGCGTTTTGCCGGTGGCGATCGTGCTGCCCGATTCGGTCCAGATGTAACTGACGATATCGTTGTCGTTGGCTGGTGAATTGGTCGAATTGGGATCGGTGGAACCGCTGCCATTGAGCGTAACGTTCGCGCCACTGGCCGAGGTCTGTGTCAGGGTTTGATCGACACCTGCGTCAGCAACGGGGGGTTCGTTGGTGACGGTGATGATGACGGTGTCTTCGTCGGTGTTGCCTGCCGTGTCGGTGACGCGCAGGGTGATGGTGTGTTCACCCGTATCAAAGGTCTGTTGCAGCGTAACGCCAGTGCCCAGGGACGCAGCGTTTTCGAACCACTCGTAGCTGACGATATCGCTGGTCGAAGTGATATCGGTCGAGGCCGAACCATCGAGCGTGACATTCAAACCCGAAAGCAGGGTCTGATCCGGACCGGCATTGGCGATCGGTGGGGCGTTGGTGACGGTGATGAGCACGGTGTCGCTGTCTATGTTGCCTGCCGAGTCAGTCACGGTGAGGGTGACGGTGTGTGTGCCAACAGGTAAGGTGGCGTCAAGCGTCTTGCCATGGCCGAGCGTACTAAGATCTTTGGTCCATGTGTAATCGATGATGTCGTTGTCATTGTTCGGGGGATTTGTGGAACTGATGTCCGTCGAGGCACTGCCAACGAACGTGATGACTGCTCCCGCAGACGTCGTCTGCACCACCGTCTGATCGCTACCCGCATTGGCTACAGGCTCGGCATTGGTGATTTCAACGCGCACGGTATCCGTTGCCGTTAGACCCGCGGTGTCGGTGACGGTCAACGTGATTTCATGCACGCCCACCGGCAAGGTCACATCCAACGTCTTGCCACTGCCAAGTGTGGACGCACTTTCACTCCATGCATAGCTTGCGATGTCGCTGTCGTTGGCAGGCGGATTGTTGGAACTGACATCCGACGAACCCGAACCATCGAGCGTAATGAGCGCACCGCTGCTATCGGTTTGTGTCAAAGTCTGATCGATACCCGCATCTGCCACCGGCGGCGCATTGGTGATGGTCACAACGACCTCATCCGTACTGGTCGCACCACGCGAATCGGTCACAGTGAGCAATACTGTGTGGCTACCCAAAGCAAAGGTCGTGTCAAGTATTTCGCCGGTACCCAACGGACTACCACCTTCAGACCATGTGTAGCTGACGATGTCATTATCCAGGCTCGGCGCATTGGTGGAACTGATGTCCGTAGACGCAGATCCATCAAGCGTAACGAGTGCACCGGTATAGTCAGTTTGCACGATGGACTGATCGCTGCCGGCATTGGCCACTGGTGCGGCATTTTCAATGGTGATGACAACGATATCACTTGCGGATTCACCCGCGGCATCAGTGACGGTTAATGTGATGGTGTGTTCGCCGACAGCCAAGGTGGTATCCAGTGTTTCACCGCTGCCAATCGTAACGCTGTTTTCGGTCCATGTGTACGAGACGATATCGTCGTCGAAATCAGGTGCGTTGGTGGAACTGGCGTCCGTGGAGGCTGAACCATCAAGTGTAATCAGTGCACCATGATAGTCCGTCTGCACAAGTGTCTGATCGTCACCAGCATTGGCGATGGGTGCAATGTTGTTGATGGTGATGATCACCTGATCGGTGCTGGTTGCACCAGCCGTGTCGGTGACGGTGAGACTGACGGTATGCTGACCGACGGCAAAGACATGTGACAGTGCTTTACCCGTTCCAATGGTTTGCCCATCAACTTGCCATGTATAGACAACGATATCGTTGTCAGCTTCCGGGAGATTGGATGAACTGATGTCGGTTGAAGCACTGCCGTCCAAAAGCACGGTTGCGCCCTGATCGTCTACCTGCGTCAAGGTTTGATCTGGGCCTGCGTTGGCGACGGGTGCTGCATTCTGAACCGTAATTTGAACGGTATCGGTTGCGGTGACACCTGCGTTGTCGGTGACGGTCAATTGGAGGTTGTGTGTGCCGACGGGTAGCGTGGTTTGCAATAATGGAGCTTGCCCCAATGAGAAGCCGCCGACAAATTGCCATAGGTAGCTGATGATGTCGTTGTCGTTATCTGGAGGGTTGGTGGAACTGATGTCCGTTGAACCGCTGCCGTCCAATGTGACGGTGATGCCTTGGTAGGATGTCTGGATTAGCGTTTGATCCGGCCCGGCATCGGCCAGTGGTCCAGCATTGACAACCAGAATCGTGACCGTGTCACTATCGGGGACGCCTTGGGAATCCGACACGGTCAGGGTGACGATGTGTTCGCCAACGGTCAGGGGCGCGGTCAGCGTTTTACCGGTCCCCAGACTGGTGTCGTTTTCGGTCCACTGGTAGCTGACGATATCACTGTCGTTGTCCGGCGGGTTGTCAGAACTCAGATCCTGTGAACCTGAGCCATCGAAGGTGACGTCGGCACCTTGTGACGATGTTTGGGGCACAACTTGATCCGGTCCGGCATCAGCAACGGGATGGGCCTGGGACACAAACAGTACCACCGTGTCACTGGAAGTGAGTCCCGCCGAATCGGTGACGGTGAGCGTGACCGTATGAGCACCAATCGCAAAGGTGTAATCCAACGTTTGTCCCGAACCCAGTGAGACGCCGTTTTCCGTCCATGCAAAGTTGATGATATCGTTGTTGTTTTCCGGCGGGTTGGTGGAACTGATATCCGTCGAACCACTGCCATCGAGTGTAACCAACGCACCGACAGCGGAGGTTTGCTGGATGGATTGATTGGTGCCAGCTTCAGCGATGGGTCCGGCATTGTTGACGGTGATCGTTAGGCTGTCAGTGTTCGTATTGCCCGCAGTGTCAGTGACGGTCAAGGTCACTTCGTGCACGCCAACCGCAAAGACATGGCTGAGCGCGACACCACTGCCCAGCGAGAGGCCATTTTCCGACCAGACGTAACTGACGATATCGTTGTCATTGTCCGGAGCATTGGTCGAACTGATGTCCGTCGAACCACTGCCATCAAGCTGTAAGGTCGCACCGGTGGCATCGGTTTGCGTGACGGTTTGATCGGGGCCAGCCTGGGCAACGGGACCGGCATTACCGATGGTGATGGTCAAACTGTCACTGTCGGTGTTACCTACAGTGTCAGTGACGGTCAGAGTCACTTCATGCACGCCGACTGCAAAGATTTGATTGAGTGTTACACCACTACCCAAAGAAACGCCGTTTTCTGTCCAGACATAGTTGGCGATGTCGTTGTCATTATCCGGGGCATTGGTGGAACTGATGTCCGACGAGTCGCTGCCATCGAGCGTGATGGTGCTACCGGTTGCATCGGTTTGGATGATGGTTTGATCGGGGCCCGCCTGAGCGATGGGGCCAGCATTGCCGACAGTGATTGTCAGGCTGTCGGTATCGGTTGCGCCAGCGGAGTCGGTAACAGTTAATGTCACTTCATGAATGCCGACCGCAAAGAGTTGGTTGAGTGTTGCAACACTGCCCAGTGAGACGCCGTTTTCCGTCCAGACATAGCTGGCGATGTCGTTGTCATTGTCCGGAGCATTGGTCGAACTGATGTCCGTTGAATGGCTGGCATCAAGCGTGATGGTGCTGCCGGTTGCGTCGGTTTGGGGGACGGTTTGATCCTCGCCTGCGTCGGCGATGGGACCAGCGTTGTTGACGGTAATGATCACGTCGTCGGTATCGGTATTGTCGATGCTGTCGGTGACGGTCAATGTAACAGTGTATGTGCCGAGGGCAAAGACATGATCCAGTGTTGGTCCAGTTCCAATTTCTACGCCTTCGACGGTCCATTGGTAACTGACAATGTCGTCATCATAGTCCGGCGCGTTGGTCGAGGAGGCGTCCACCGAGTTGGAGCCATCCAATGTCACATTGTAGCCATCGGATGACGTCTGGATGTGTGTCTGATCCGCGCCTGCTACGGCAACGGGATTGTCGTCCGCCACGACGTTGATCTGCACGGTATCAGTATTGCTGGCACCATGCGAATCGACGACGGTCAGCATGACCACATGCGTGCCGACGGCAAATTCATACGCCAGACTCTGGCCGGTCCCCAAAGTCAGGCCGTCTTGGGACCAAGTGTATTGGGTGATGTCGTTGTTGTTGTCCGGCGGGTTGGTGGAACTGATGTCCGTCGAACTACTGCCATCAAGTGTGACCACGCTGCCTGATTGGCTAGCTTGCGCGACCACCTGATTGACGCCTGCTTCGGCGACCGGTGGCGCATTGGTGATCTCAACGGTTAAATCGTCACTATGTATGGCACCAGCGGCGTCTTGAACCGTGAGTGTAACCGTGTGACTGCCCAGTGCAAAGAGTTGGTCGAGTGTTTTGCCGATACCGAGAGTGGCACCGTTTTCCGACCATGTGTAACTGGTGATGTCGTTGTCATTGTTCGGGGCGTTGGTTGAACTAATGTCCGACGAACCGCTGCCGTCAAGCGTGACGATGGCACCGGCGGATTCGGTTTGTACCAAGAATTGATCCGGTCCAGCCCCCGCGATGGGACCGGTGTTATTGACAGTGATCAGCACGGTGTCGGTATCGGTATTGCCTGCGGTGTCGATTATCTCCAGCATCACCGTGTAGCTGCCGACTGCAAAGAGGTGTTCGAGGGTTTTGCCTGTACCAAGCAATGAACCTTCAACGGACCACGTGTAATTGGCAATGTCGTTGTCATTGTCCGGAGCATTGGTCGAACTGATGTCGGTCGAACCTGAGCCATCAAGCATGATGGTACTGCCCGTTGCGTCTGTTTGAGTAACGGTTTGATCCACACCTGCGTTGGCGATGGGGCCGACGTTGGTGATCGTGATTTGAACGGTGTCCGTCGTGGTGTTACCAGCACTGTCAGTGATCAGCAACGTAACATCATGGACGCCTACAGCAAAGGTGGTTTGCAGTGTCTGGCCTTGCCCGATACTGCTGCCGTTGACTTGCCAATCGTAGGTGGCAATGTCGTCATTGAGCTGGGGCGCGTTGGTCGAGGAAATGTCCGTCGATCCCGAACCATCCAATGTGACCAAAGCTCCGGTGTAGGCCGTCTGTGGTAATGCCTGATCCGTCCCGGCCTCGGCAATCGGTGCTGCGTTCTGAACAATCAGAGTCACCTGATCCTGACCGGTGTCACCGGCTTTGTCCGTGACGGTCAGGTCGATGACATGTGTACCAACGGTGAAAACCTGCTCGAAGTTGATTTGTGTGGAAAGTGTCACGCCATTTTCCGACCATGTATAGCTGACGATGTCATCGTCATTGTCCGGTGCATTGGTGGAACTGGCATCCGTCGAAGCTGAGCCATCCAAAGCCAGCGTTGCGCCTTGGGCATCGGTTTGGATTACGGTTTGATCCGGCCCAGCTTGAGCGATCGGTGCTGCATTAAGAATGTTAATTTGAACCTGATCCGTTCCAGTAGCCCCTTTGGTATCCGTTGCGGTAAGGGTGATGTAATGCACACCGACTGACAGTTGAACATCCAGTGTTTCACCAGAGCCCAATGGGGTTTGGCCTTCGGCCCAGACGTAGCTGACGATGTCATTATCAAAGTCCGGCGAGTTGGTGGAACTGCGGTCGGTGGACTCCGAGCCGTCAAGCGTCACCGTTGCACCGTCGGGTGATGTCTGAACGATGGCGATATCATCACCAGCCTGAGCTTGCGGTGCGGCATTGGTGACATTGACGATGACCTGGTCGGTACCTGTTACGCCATCTGTATCGGTGACGCGCAGGGTTACTTCGTTGACACCCAACGGGAAGTAGTAGGAGAACTGCTCGGTGCTGCCGATCACCTGCCCCTGTAAGAGCCATTCGTAAGAGACGATGTCGTTGTCGTTATCCGGAGCATTGGTGGAACTGATGTCGGTTGATTGGCTGCCATCCAGATAGATGGTTGCACCGTATGCGTCGAACTGTTCAACCGACACGTCGTCGCCAGCCTGAGCGATGGGGCCGACATTGTTGATGGTGAGGGTCACTTCATCGGTATCCGAAGCACCAGCAAGGTCGTAAACCGTCAATGTCACCGTGTGTGTACCGACAGCAAAGAAGTTGCTCAATTGCTTACCTTCGCCCAATGTCGAACCATTTTCAGACCAGACATAGCGTGCGATATCCTGATCAAGCGTCGGGGGATTGGTCGAACTGATGTCCGTTGAACCCCTGCCATCCAAGGCAACAATGGCGCCATCACTGTTGATTTGATCCAGCGTGACGTTCGCACCGGCATCGGCAATTGGACCTGCATTCTCAATGGTGATGATGGCTGTGTCCGTCGAAGTTTGACCGATGGAATCCTTTACGGTTAAGGTGATCGTGTGAACACCGACTTCCAGTGTCAGAGGTAATTGTTTGCCATAGCCGAGCAGGACGGAATCTTCCTGCCATTGATAGATCACGATGTCGTTGTCATAGTCCGGCGGGTTGGTGGAACTGGCGTCCGTCGAACCACTGCCATCCAAAGTCACCGGTGCACCAGCATACGATGTCTGGACCAACGTTTGATCCGGCCCGGCATCGGCGATGGGGGCGGCCAGATTTCTGACGGTGACGTCAAAAGTCCGGGTTGTTAGGTTGCCTGATACGTCGGTCGCTGTCACCGTGACCGTGGTGGTTCCTACGGGAAAAACCGTGCTGTTCGGATCGTGACTCCAGGAAAGCATTGGTGATGCGTCACAGATGTCAGTGGCTTGCACACTTAGTTCAACCAACTTGCCATCCGGTTGATCCTGTGTCACAACAATCGTGTCGGGAACTGTCAGGACCGGCGCGGTGGTATCCTCAATCTTAATGGTGCTGTTGGTTGTAAAAACCGTGTTGCCGCTGGTGGTTTCAGTGAGTGTGACTGTTGTACTGCCAAGTGGGAAGATGGTGTTGTCCGGATCGATCACGATGTTGCCGGGATGACGGGTCCATGCATAACTCGAATCTGCGTTGGTTTGAGACAGTTGAAGTTTGACAAGCGTACCATCACGCGTGGCCTGTTCAATGTTCAGATCGTCTCCTGCTGAAACGTAAGTCAGAGCACGCAAACCTTCCATATCCAGCGACACATTGTGTTCGGTGTCATCGTAGACATAATGTGCGGTCAGCAGGACCGGATAATCTCCAGAAGGTAATAGCACCGGGTTCAGTGAATATTGGAGCGTGACTGGATTTTGTCCGACAGTCAGGTCTAACGGTGTTTCAAAAAGATGCAGCGTGGCACCGGTGTCAGGACTGACGATCCGGGTTTGGAAAACGACATTCTGTAAATCGACATTGCCAGCATTGTTTACCACCGCTGCGATTGCCAGGGCTTGGCCATACTGCACCGAACGCGGCGTTAATGTCAGATCACCAGCAATGCCCAAAGCCAGTTCCGCACTGGCCAGCACGGAAAGTGAGGTTTGCGTTTGAGCGACCACTTGACTGTCACGGACAACTTCCTGAACGACCAGATATTCACCTGCCTGAGCCTGCTTGCTGAGCGTGTAGGCAAATTGGCGTTGGTGAACTGACCAGATAACCGATGCCGTAGTTGTAGGTTTGCACGGTGGTGCCTGACGGATCGAGTACGCGCACTGTCACCAGCAAATCCTGCAACGGTGAATTGGCACTTTGGTTTTCAACGCGTGAATCGATGATGACGGATTCGCCGGCGCGTATTCCCGCTTGTCCGCCGAGATGGTTCCCGCCAAGGCAGTTTGCGCAATTTGCTGGGATTGGACTTCAAAGTCGTCGGTGGCAGTTCCCAATGTGACGCCGGTTTGACGATTGACCACGGTCGCGCGGGCGCGGTAGTTCTGGGGAACGACCAGTGACGTGTCAAAATCCTGAAGGTAATCCGCAGTGCTGCCGTAGTTGCTGTCTGTCAGGGCGACGGTGGCGACCTTGGCAGCACGGTTACCCGCTTCGTCTTCAATCGTCACGTCCAGTCCGACGCTGTCGGAGTTGATACCGATGCTAAAACTGTCCAAATGCGGGGTAATCGTCGGATCGTCCGACTGCATGGTCAATTCGACTTCCAGGTATGGCAAGTCCTCTGATTCGATATTGCTGCCGCTTTGGGTCATCACGTCGGACCACGTGGCATTAGCCAGCGCCGCTTCGGTCAATGCCGAACGGGTTCGGAAAGCAACAGGCTGACGCATGCCCAGGTTGTAACAAATGATTCCCTTGTCCTGCATGCCGATGGCATTGGCTGCGATGTCGGCAATACTGTCGTTGGGCAGATCAGTGCTTGCGTTGCCCACTTGCAGTTCAAAACGTCGCGTGGCATCGGATTCCGACCAGATACTCAAAGCACCTATCGTAGCCGATTCGGTGTCGCCCATCGTGGCGACCCAGAGGTTGTCCTGATCATCCCCGTCAACGGCAACCACATGGTCACTGGTTCCCTCCAGTACTGCCAAGGTGGTCTCGTCGTTTTCGTCAACCGTGGCAGACTGATTGACCAATAAGCTGTAACTGACGCGGTCTTCGTCGTTGGGATATTCGTTGAGTATGACAAGTCCGTGGTCCGTTGCCAAGTAAAGACGATTGCCCAGCGGATGGACGGTAGATTGATCTGCTTTGGCAAACAGATCGTTAAGACTACCATTCAGCATGCTGTTGGTTTGTTGAGCGTCGGATGCGGTTCCGCCATATGAGACCGCTGAGGTGAAATCAGCCAGCAATGAAGCGTAATCGTAGATGGCATGCAGTTGGTCGCCCGACGCAGACGCAACAATGCAGTACAGATCATCACCGGCTTCGGTCAGTCGAGTGACAGATTCCGTCAAGCCGGTATGCGAGATAACCGAACTCTCATTGAGAATCAGATCCACCCCGGTTTGCGTGGCAACGGCGAGGTGCGTGTTGGCTGCGTTGATCAGGATGTCTTGAATGTGGCCATCGGTCAGTTTGACGGTTGAAGAGGTCGGTGTTGACGGATAAGTCGGAGACGTACCGCTGCTGACCGTTTCGTTGGCAACGTAGAGACCGGTGGTGTCGATGGCACGAATTTGATCCTGAACAAAATCGACAATGACAATACCGCTGTTGGCATCGTTTTGCCCTATGACCAGTTTGCCATAAGCCAAGGCAAAGCAGTTGGGTTGATGCGACCCCTCTGGCCACAATCCCGCATTCTGACCGTCAAGGCGTATCCAGATGCTGTTGGATTGGATGTCGACAATGTCGATCACACCGTCATGGGCAGAGACGATGGCATGGGTTGGAAAGACTGCGTCCGAGTTCCGCGCGGTCAGGCGGCCGGGAATATCGCCTTCGGCATTACCCCATTCGTACACGGGTCGATCGGGCATGAAGACGCCGCCAAGTTTGACATCGCTGGTGTCTTCAGCATTCAGATCAAATGACCACCAGCCCAGCAGGCCATTGGTAATCTGAGAGGATTCATGATTGCGGCCTCGGGTATGGTTTAAAGCCACTTCACTGTCGGTTAACTGACGGTCATAAAATCGTACTTCGTCAATGCGGTTGCCGTCACCTTCGGGCTTGATCATGTAGTCGTTAGGGTATCCATACATCTGTGATGCACCGATGTACCAATCGTCCCCCAATTGATCGAACAACCAACCGCTGCTCCATGACCACTGACCTGCGAGGTTGCCGTTGACATAGATTTTGGCAACGTTGGTTTGAACAGTCAGGACAATGTGATCCCAACCCGAGGCATCAGGCTGATAGTCATAAGCATGTTCGAATTCTTTCCAGTCGTAATCCGGCCGGCCTTGACGGACAATGATCTGCGAGTCAGTTTTTTCGATGTCAAAGAACGCAGATTCGTAAAACATCACACCACCACGACTGACCAGGTAGCCCGTGCCGCTCATCCAGCCTTCAATGGAAAAATGCCGCTCGTCCATTGCGGTGGTCAATGCGGTCGAGGCGGTAAAGGTTGCAAGACCACCGCCGCGTGTATCCAGTGCGTGATCGACCACGGTATCCGCAGCCTGCTGATACCATGACGCGTTGACGTTGTTCCACCAGCCGTCCGCTGCGCCGTTTTCCTTGGTACGGTCGTAGGAAGCGACGCGTTGAACCTGACTTTGAATGTCAGCCAATCGTTTGACCTCACTGGCTTCGGTGGCTGTGAAGGTCAGGTTACCCCAGCGTTTGCCAGCTTCGGATTCAAAACGATAGGTTGCCGTCCCGGATGGAAGATATTGGCCGGATTGATCCTCTTTGAGAATCAATTGTCCAGGTGAAGTGGTGGCATCCAATCCATCAAGCACACCAGCCTGCATTTGTTCGGTCTTGGAAACGTAGGCATAGTCCAATGCCAGTGGCATTTGCAGATGCGTGGTCAACTTGGCGATATCAGGCGCGATGTAAATGTCCTTGTCCGCATCGATGGATATTTCAAAAAGTTGCTTAATGTCCACGGACTCGGGGCCGAGTGTTTCGGTGATCAATTCGTCGTCGATGTTGGTGTAAGATAACGTTACACCTTCACTGACCAGACGCTGGTCTTCGGGTTCAAGGTTGTTGAGCGTGACATCAAAGTCAATGTCCAGCGTTTCGTCGAGTCTTAATCGTGAAACCAGCCAATTCAAGGTTGTCGTACTGCTGGAGGAGAGGATGTCATTGGGGTTGAGTGTGAAACTCGAATCCTGAACTTCATTTTTCCCAGCCGTTGAGATACGTTCGGTCAGTTCAATGTCGCGACCGACCGTGGGAACCAACTCAAAATCTTCAAAATAGAGCATCTCCTGATCGGCACAAAGTAGGATGTCATCCACGAACCAACCGTAAACGCGTTGCCCATAGACATCGACACGATTGTAAATCCCATCGATCGTGTCGAAGGAAAGGAATACCTGAATGTCCTGTCCCGCAAACTCGCTGATATCAAATTCGTAGAAGGTCCACTTGGGTTGATACGGGTTGCCGCCTTCCCAACCTGCGCCGTACCAGTTGCGGACGAGCAGGTGATTTTGGCCGGTTTCGACCACGCGAATGTAAAACCGACAGTTGTCCCACGGCCCCCAGTTGTATTCTTCGACCTTGTGCCAGTCGCTCCAACTGATGCGAATGGTTTTGTCGGCGGGCAAACTGATCACTGGGGAAAGAGCGGTCGCATAGTTACGTTGATAGGACGATTGAAAATCTTTGTCATACGGATCGCCAATGTACATGGCATGATTGGTGTCGTAACCCGCTTGATGCCAATTGCTGGCACCGGGCGTGTTGGTCACACGGAATTTGACGTTGTGTGAGGTTCCATGCGAATCGGTAAAGTCCCAATCTTCCCAAGGCACGTCCAAGTCCGGCAGATTCAACAGATCATTCATGCTCCGATACTGCTCACTGACGGCAGTACTCTCGCCGCAGAACGAACAGGTCGTACAGGGGGTGTCTGCGGGAACGGTGCGTTCCTCGCTTGTTTGAGCAACAGCAATCTGTGCCAAACAGACCGTCCAGAGCAACATTCCCAGGCATAACAGTCCATTGGCAGACCGCGTCAACATTCGCATCATTTTCTCGATTCCCATCAAACGATCATGAAAAGACGGCTGGTTGATTGGATTGGATTTACTCATCTTCAACCGCCTTTACATTGATGTTCACATGAACGGATTTTTCAGGCCCCGCACTGACGGTCTTGGGGGTGACCGTTCGTTCGATAATCAGGCGAAGTCCCTGAACCGCATCAATTGTTGCAACCGATGTGGTGAGCTGTTCACCTTCACGACTGACCGACATGACAACACGATATTGGCCCTGTTTGCTGAAAATCACCTCCGGTTCCCCAAGTGTGATATCCATGCTGTCCTGTTCCAGTGGTTCTGGCAATTCGACCTGTGTGCTTCCTGATGTCACTTCCAGATCGTCGGGGTCGAGTATTCGCCAGTTCACGTCATAGGTCGCAGCAATATTGGAACCGCCGGCCACCAAAGCGCTGATCGCAACCGTGTGTATTTTGCCTGCGACAACGGTTTGCGGGCTGACACGAACCACGGATGTTCTGGCTCCAATTGATGGAGCGATGGTGAATGTGGTGGTTACAGTGTTTAAAACTTCTATGCTGCTGGATTGAACGTAGTTAAAGGAATCGGCATTGACCAAGCGTGCTGTGACGGTGTACTCACCGGGTGGATACCCAATGGTGTCCCATGTGAATTCGGGAATGTCTACAAAGTTGACATGGGTACCTGCCGCCAGCAAGCCCGTATCATTGTTGACCACGGTGAAGTGGAACTGCGGGTTTTCCCAGCCATGAACCACGCGGATTTTTTGCGTTTCGTAAGCATGGAAGGTCTCGGTAAGATTTTCCTGCCCATCGTTATCCACTTGATAAAGCCGCAGCAAAACGCCAGGGCTGGTCATGAAGACGGTGGCCGATTGTTCGTTATTGTTTTCGTTGGATTCCAGAACGGTTTGATCCGGATCAGCAATCAGGACAATCTCATGTTCACCGCCGGTTGCACGCCAGACAAACGCGACCTGTTCCGAAGCTCCGGCTGCGATGTAGTCGAGCGTGCTGCTACCGATCAGGTAAAGCTGGCCGTCGATCCGCTCAGCCACAATGACCGGCACATCCGAAGCAGACACAGTACTCAGATTGTCAACCCGACCTGTAATCTGAACCGTGGTGTTCTGCCCAAGATCAGTATGTGAAAAAGCAATGCAACCACCTGAAACCACGAGGTCCGGCAGTGGAGCGGTTTTCTGGATGATGTATGCCAAGTTGTTGTCTTCGTCCAACTCGGTGAGAATTTGATCCGAATCCACGTAGGCGTAAATCGACGACTGCTCCATCGGCACAGTCCATTGGGCTGTCACATCAATCGACTGACCAGCGGCAATGGCAGGAACCGCAACGGTGTCAATCAAAATCGCACCACCTGCAAACGGATCGCCTTGCGTGAGTAAGACGTTAACAGGATCACTTGCCAGATCACCGACGTTGTGAACCGCCAAAGTCAACGTGATGGTTGAACCGGGCTTGGGTAAGGAGTGACTGCTGGTCATGTCTGACGCGGTGATCGCCAGATCGGGACGGGCAATGCCGATCACCGAAATGGATGTGGCGAGCGTGTTATTGGTTTCGTTGGACTCACCGACTGCATTGTCCGGGTCTGCCGTCGCCTGAATCTGTTTGGTACCGGCAGTGAATGCCGTTTGTATTTGGAAGGAAGCGGATTGGCCACCGTAAAGCTGTGCAACAGACAAATCGCTTCCCATGGGAAGGCCGTTATTGGTCAACCGTACGGTTACATTTTCTGCATCCTGTGTGCCCGCGTTTTGCACCGTCACCAAAACTGTCGCGGCATCGCCAGCATTGAGCGCGCCCGGTGAAACCGTCAACTCGCTAATCACAAGATCCGGTGGCGTGGCGGTGGTGGGAACAGATAGGCTCAGTTGCTGCGTATTGTTGGTTTCATCCGATTCGCTGACCGCACCATTGGCGTCGGCAACGGCTGCAATCGCATGTGATCCCTCGGCCAACGTCGTGGTCAAAGTCAGGTTGACGCGCTGACCTTCGCCAATGTCGGTGAGGGTAAACGTGTGAAGCACATTGCTGTTGTCAGCAATCGTTATATCCACGCTGGAACCAGTGATGGCACCGCCAGTGTTGATCAAACTGAGTTTTACGTCCACGTTTTCGTTGGCAATCGGTGCGGTGGGCGTAGCGGTGATGGACTCAATTTGCAGATCAGGCTGACTGGCTGACGGGCCGGTGACGGTGACAGCCAGACTGGTCGTGTTATTGGATTCGTTGCTTTCAGCAATGGTATCCACAGGGTCAATCACGACACTTAAAGCATGTTCACCACTGGGTAGCGATGTACGCAAGGTGGCGGTATTGCTGCGTCCGACATTGACACCACTGAGATTCAGATCAGCGAGTAATTCGCCATTGTCCATGAATCGCACCACGATGTTTTCAGCAACATTTTCACCGATGTTGTTGATACGTGCGGTGATGTCTATCGCTTCAAATGCCTGGGGCGTTGCGTTGGACAACGTCAGATCACTGGCTGCGATTTGCAGATCCGGCAAACCGGTTGTGGCCTTGACGCGCAGCGAAGCATACGCTTGGTTGTTATTTTCATCGTCTTCAGCAATCTGACCTTCCGGATCAACCTTGCCAATCAAAGTCCGTTGACCGGGTTCAAAGACAGCTTCCATTTGAATCACTGCCGAACTGCCTCCGGCAAGTGTCGGTAGCAGGATGTCCTTACCCAATTGTTCGCTGCTGTCATAAAAACGAATCAGAACATTGTCAGCAACAGTCGTTCCGGTATTGGTCACGGTGCCGATAATGCTCACTGGCAATCCCTCATCCACCGAACTCGGCGAGACGACCAGAGAATCAAAAACCAGTTCCGCGGGTGTGGCTGTCGAGACAATTGTCAGATCAGCGGATCGCTCGTTGTTGGTTTCTACCTGCTCTGTTATAGCATCGGACGGATCAACGACAGCTTTGAAAGTGTAATCGCCTGCGGGCAATGCACCGGCAGCGATGTTGTAGGTCAAAATCGCCCGTTGCCCACCGGCCAGATCGGCGAGATTAAAGGTGTGTTCGTTGCTGCCGTTGGACAGTAACTCAACATCAAAGCTGCTGCCTGCTGCATCACCACCTTGATTGCTGACCGCAAGTGTAACGGTGACTTCCTGAGCATCAGTTGCCACAGCAGGACTCACATTCAATGACGTGACAACCAGATCCGCCGGACTGCTTGGCAGTGCTGCAACCGTGACGTCCATCGACGCTGCGTTATTGGTTCGATTGGTTTCGGCAGTCAAAGATGCATCAGGATCAATTTCAACGCTCAATGTCCGCAGACCAGAGGGCAAGCCCAGTGTCAACATCAATGTGGTTGAGCTTCCAGCAGACAAACCCGGGAATTGGGTTTGCGCCAGTTGCTCACCATTGTCCAGAACCCGAACCACAAAGCTGTCAACAAAACTGCCACCGGCATTGTGAATTTGAGCCTGCAAGGTAAACCGTTCAAACGCCTGCGGCGTTGCGTTGGACACCGTAATATCTTGACTGGTGATGACAAGATCCGGATCGGCATTGATCGGCAGCAGGCGCGAGGCCACGTTATTGATTTCCGACGACTCGTTGATGGTGTTGGCACGATCCACGAAGACCACGATCTGTTGGGTTTCCAGCAAACCTGTCGTGTCATAACTGATGCTGGTGTTGGCTGAGCCGCCAGCGGGGATATTGGCAATGATCTGGGGTTGACCGATGGCGGTGCCACCCAGCCGTGGATCACCGTTGAAAAATTCGACGGTGATATCGTCCGCTTCGACGCTACCGGTATTAAAGACGATGGCAGACAGTGTAACCGTGATTCCCGATTCGGCAGCAGCAGGATCAAACGTCAAGCCATTGGCCTCCAGAGACAGATCGGGAAGCGATTCGGTCGAAGGAGGTTGGGCTGCACCAAGGGCACGCAGCGCAATGGCGGTGTCGTAGACGTTTTCGTCCCATGAACCGTCAGACAGTTGTGTGTTTTGCAGCAATGACAGTGTGGTTTGCAAGTCGGTCGGTTGCTTGAATTCAACCAAGGCAAGATAACTCCAAGCCGTTTCGGAAATGGAACCGAAACTGCCATCGGAAGACTGTTTGCTTTCCAGATAGGCTTGAGCTTTATCCATGACATCACCCGTGGCGTCGTTGGTCAATCCCTTGGCTTTGAGCTGATCCAGAACGATCAAACCAATTGCTGTGCGGACGATATCGGATTGACTCTCTTCACCGGCGTAGCCCCATGAACCATCCTCAAGTTGTGCCTGCATGAGGTAATCGCGTGCTGCGGTCAACACCTCGATCTGATCCGAACTGGTCAAAAGCAGTGTCTCAATCACAACCATGGTGTCCATCGGATCACTTTGTTTTTTCTCTCCCAATCCCCAACCACCATTCGCTGCCTGGGCATTGATCAGGGTTGTGGCCATGTCGGTGATTTCGGCGGTGCTGTAGGACAACGCCAAAGCCTTACGTGACAGGCTGTACAGGTCTTGGTCGGTCCATGTTGAGATATAGGGCAAAGCCTTGTTCAATGCGTCCGTACCACAGTTGATACTCACCAAAGTCCGGAAAGCTTCGAGTGTATCCACCAGAGCCTGCCCGTCGCCCGACCACGAACCATCGTCGTTTTGATGAGTCGATAGCCAGTCGCAACCGTTCTTGGTTGCGGATGTGTTGCCCGAAGCAAGCGTGTCCTGGCCGATATCGTAACGATCTTCAAACGTCTGATGAATCTGATCCAACTCGTCGGTTTCAAGTGCCCGTTGATAGACCAATACCTGCACCAGATCGCAAGCCAGATAAGCATCACCAACCCGGTTGCGGCCGAGCAGGTAGCTGACCATCTGCTTGAAGTCCGCGTTGGCAATGCTGGCGGTATCGACCAGATTGCCGTTTTCATAAAACAGAATGTCCTGCTGATCAATGACCGCGGACAACATGACAAAACTCGAATTGGATGTGGCGATGGTGTGCGAAGCGACCGCGTCCTGTTTGAGTTGCCAGAGCCCAGGCGATTGGCCGTCAAGACTGATCTGGAAGCTGCCCGCCGATTCGCTACTGTCAGTCGAGAAGACTGCAGCATCCTGGCTTTGTGTCAGGTTACTCAATCTTGCGACAACAATGACGCTGCTTGGTCCGGTGTAGGACGTTGCCAGAACATGACTCAATTCGTCATCCACGCCATCAAATCGAACCACGGGGCGATGGTTCGCCTGATTTTCAACCAGCAACGGCTGCTTACTTGTGACTGCTTCTGTGACATGGCGTCCATGGCCCGATTGATCTTCCCATGTGCCGACATAACCATTTTCGTCAGTCTGAACGCCTTGATCTGTTGTCAGCCAGAGTGCCAAACCTTCAATGGGAACAAGCTTGACCGTGATCTGAATCTTGCTCGATTGAATTGTTGCACCACTACTGTCGGTGGCAATGGCTGACAGTTCATAGCTACCCGCATCGACATTGTTCCAGTTAAAGGTGTAGGCGTCATCACCACTGTCGTACTGCCCCAGACCAATGGGGATCGCACCGCGATAAAACACAACACTGCTGATCGAACCATCCGGATCAGAAGCCGAAGCCGAAAGGGTAATGGTATTGCCAGGGCTGAAACTTGTACCTGCTGCTGGGTTGAGCCAAGTGATAACCGGGATGCTGTTGGCTTGAATCGTCAATGTGCGCGTGTTGGACACACTGGTCAATCCCTGCGAATCGGTGGCGATGGCGGTGAGATCGACGTTGCCGACAAGGGAAGTTGGTGCGGTCCAGACGAGTTCGTAGACGTTGTTGCCGACGGCAGTTCCCTGGCCGGCGAGTGTGCCGTTGGCGTAGAACTGGACGAAGGCGATGCTGCCATCACTGTCGGTGGCGGAGGCTTGCAGGGTGATGTTCTGCCCGGCTTTGACCGTGCTGCCGGAAGTGGGCAAGGTCATGGCCACGACGGGCGCTACACCTGCCGGTTCGACCTGCACGTCAATGCTAGTTGTGGCGGACATGCTTTCGGTATTGGTGGCAACGGCTTTGAGTGTGAGAGTTTGGTCGGTTGAGGGCGTATGCCAATTGAAGGTGTAGGTCTCGTCACCGTTGTCAGTTGGGTTGGTGAGTTGAATGTTGCCTGCCCAGAGTGTTGGGGTGGTGATGGCGGTTTCGTCGTTGAGGGTGACTTGGACAGTCACAGGCACGTCGGTGTTGTTTTCAACCTGACTTCCAGGGGTGGGACTTGTGATAGCGATTGTGGGAGCTTTGGGTTTGCGGAAGATGTAAGCACTACCTGCGTTTTGGGCCTGGGTGCTGTTGAGCATGTTGCCGACTGCGATCTCGTTTTCGCTGATGGCTAAGGCGATGCCGAAGGTGGCGTCGGGGCTGGCATCCGTGGCGCCAAACTTGGTGATCTGCGTGAACTGATCTGTGAGGGTGCCAGTCGCGGTGTCGATGCCGGGTTGTTGATAGAGATAGACGCTGCCCGTGTTGGAGGCGTTGTCGTCGTCGAAGAAGCTGCCCACGGCGATAAGGGCATCGTGGATGGCGACACTCACGCCGAAGCTATCGTCTTCGGATGCGTCGTCCGCAGTGAGGACTTGCAATGCGCTCCACGTGTTGGTGTCGGTCAACTTGGCGACGTAGGCTTTGCCTTCGGCATTGGTGGTGATGGTTGCGCTGGCAGAGCCGATGACTGCAAGGCCGCTGTGGATGGCGACGCTTTCACCGAAGTGCGCATTGGGTTGGGACTCATCGGTTGCGAAGTCATCGGGTGTGAGGATGGCGTTGCTGGACAAATCGGAGAGTGCGTAGACGTAGGCTTTGCCGCTGTCGGTGATGGTGTTCACATCGTCATCGTCACCGGGGCAGCCCACGATTAAATGCGTGTAGTCTATGGCAATCGATAGACCGAAGCCGTCGTCTTTGGTGCGTGCATCGCCACCGCCAGAAGCTGTGGTGAGTTTGGTGTTTTGTGTCCATGCGCTGCCGGACCACGTGAACACGTATACCGCACCAGCGTCGGTGATTTCGGTGGACACGTCGTCTTCCGGAGCACCGATGGCAAGCGTCGTACCGTTGACCGCGATGGCTTGGCCGAAGCTGCCTTCAGTGTTGCCATCCCAGGCGACGAGTGGTGAACCGAGTGCTTGCCAGAGATTTGGGGATCCGGGGGTGCCGGTGGATCTTTGGTAGACGTAGACGGTGCCGGGCCCCTTGTTGCTGCCCTCGTCGGTTTGATCCTGTGTGACGCCGACGTAGGCTTTGTCACCGTGAATGGCGACTGCAAAGCCAAAACCTTCCCAGTATTTGTCGGCATCGGGGCCGGTGAGTTTTTGCACTTGGGTCCACGTGCCGTCGACTTTTTCGAAGAGGTATGCGCTGCCTGCGCGTTCGCCGTTGGCCTGGTCACCGTGTGCGCCAACGATAGCGTATTCGTTGCCGGTGGCGTTGTCGACGGTGACATCGACTGCATAACCGAAGAGGTCCCAGCTTGTGCCATCGTTGGCGATGAGTCGTTGCTCGTCAAAGCGTGGGGATTGCGTCGCGTAGACGGTGATCGGCTCAGACAGTGCGGCAATGTTTTCGTTGGTGACGGTGCGGACCTGTAATTCATGTTGTGCCCATGTGACGTCGGACCACGTAATGTCGTAACTGCCGCCGTTGAGGGTGCCGGTGCCGATGGACGTGCCGTCGACGAAGAACTCGACGGAGGTGATCGTCGATGAACCGCTGGGCGTGGCGTCGGCGGTTAACGTCATGTCACCGTCGACTAAATCAGCAAAGACGAATGGGCCTTCGACCGGTATGTTGATCGCAACGCTCGGCATGTTCAACGTCGGCAAGTGATACATGTAAACGCCGCCGACGTTGGTGGTCGACGTGCCACTGTCATCGTGTGCCGGTGAGCCAACCAACGCGTAGTCGCCATCGATCGCAATCGCTTTGCCGAACGTGTCGCTGCTTGCACCGTCGGAAGGAATCAATGTGTTCGCTAACGACCAAGAACTACCGTCATAGCTGAAGACATACGCTTTACCCATGCGATACAGCGCTTGGCCGGTACCGGGAGTTCCGGGGGCACCGATGACTGCCGTATCACCGTTGAGTGCGACGCTGCTGCCGAAGGTTGACAGGCTTTGAGGATTGGTCAATTGCAGCTTGGCAGTTTGGCTCCACGCAGCAGTGGCGTCTGTGCGTTCGAAGACATACGCAGCACCTGCCAGTTTGATGACGGGATCAATCGTACCGTCATCGTCATGGCCGTTGGTCGCGCCAATCATCATTCGATTACCCGACACGGCGATCGATGTGCCAAAGCGGCGGTCATTATTGGCTGCTTCACCGTCATCAAAAATCGCAGCCAACGACCATGCGGACGTATCGTACTTGAACAGGTATACCGCACCGCGACGCTCCGCAGTTCCGGGGGCACTGGCATAGACTTCGTTACCGATCATCACAACGGATTCGCCAAGTTTATCGCCCGCAACAATGCCGACATCGGTCAGTATCGTTGAAGTTGCAGTCGACCAACCCCCGGAATTTGAATAAATATAGACGCGACCGCAATCTGTCCCCGCTGTGCCAGAACCATCAAGCTTGGCACTGGGAACGCCGACAGCAAGTTGGCCACCTGTGCCGCCATCGGCCGTCGGTGAATAACTCAGCGATGTGCCGAACTTCCAATTTGCTACCACCTGCGCAGGTATCGGTAGGGCGGTACCGCTATCCCATGCGCCACCGCCATCCACGGTAAACACCGTAACGCTGCCGATCCCACCGTTGGCATTGGGCGCACCGATAAACAGAGTGCTGTCACCGAAGGCAATGCTGCTGCCAAAGCCGTCGCCGGACTCGCTGCCGGTGAATGTCGTTGCATGCGTCCAGTTCGAACCGTCCCACGTATAAACCAAAACTTTTCCAGCCGCCGATATCGAACTGCCCGCTCCAACGAACAAGTAACCTCCAGGACCGTCTTTCACACACAACACATCACCTGCACTCAAGCCGTTTACCACATCACCAGCAGGCACCACTATCGAAGTCTCAACTGCATGAGCCAACGACGTCAGCCCAAACAGACTCACCGCCAGCAACATGAGCCATGTCACGAGGCGGCGATGCAGTGTCAGTGTGAATGCGTTGCCCCGACGATTGGCTGTCTGTGCCTGCCCTGCGCGAACTTTGAGCGTGCGTCGATCAGCCCCGGTTATCCTGCGAATCCGATGCATGTGTGTACTCTGCAAAGATGAAATGGAAAGGTTTCTCTCGTCCCGAATCGCTTGGTCTGCTCAGTTAGAAATTAAAGCGAATGGCATCACAGAAAATGCTCCAGCCGAACTGGTGGATAAACCATAGCACCTGACAGAGTGATAGCGTGGAAGCAACGAGAAGCGTGGCAATGCCGAACGTGTAGATTCGTTTGGCCCATTGCAGTTTGTAATGGCCGATGCAGCCGAGTTGGATGGCAATGAGTACCACCATGATGGCTTTGTAAGTAATTAAAGAACTCAGTCCATATTGGCCGAAAAACCAGTTGGCGATGGGGTTCAACTCAACGCCGCCAATGCGAAATGAAATGACGGTCAACAGGAGATCGATGCCTGAGAACAAGCCATAAAGCAAATGCCAACGCAGTAACGTTTGCGGTTTGGCAGCTTGAAGTTGCTTGTGCAACAACGCCAATTCGATCCGTTCGCCGGTCCCGGCATTCAATAGAATGGACATACTTTCTCCTGGATAGCAACCAAGCGGACAAATTCTGTGCTGATGCGACGAAATAACCAAGACGACACGAATGACAATCGCAACAACAGCTTTTACGCATTGCGATGACGGATCACAAGCGTTTCATATCAAAATGAAAGCGTTGTGCGCTCAACAAACAACATCAAGCGCAAACCAACAGCACCAAGCAATTGCCATTAAGAACACATTGTTTTCATCTGCGTTATTAAATTATCCGGAGGTTGGCGGCCCAGAAAAAACAAGAAACGAGCCCCGGAACTACCCCCACATTCACTACTTATGCAGCAAAAGAATACTGCGATACTTTTATATGGCAACATGACCAAACCGTCAACTTCGATTTTTTGATAAACATGGATTTCTCATGTCATCCTGAAGAAATTTCAGTTCAATTGAGACTGCAATGAAACGAATCGAGGCTAAAAAATGAGCCGGTTTGCGTTCGTTGACCCAAAAATCTAATCATATGAAAATAAATTTTGCATCATTTTTCAAGAACGACGATCAGGGGGAATCCCAAAGTCGCTTGATATAACGCATTTGCGTATTCAAAACCTACACGCAACTATGGATACTTGCGTGTATATGACGGTGTATAAGGTATTTGCGTGATTTTGAGGGGTAGACATTTTCTGGCACTCCAGCATAATCTCAGCATGACGCTTAACGACCACCACTGGTCATGCTTTCACGGGATATGAATACATTGGGCTCAACCGATGTATGCCCATTAAAGTTGATGACGTGAAGCATTGCCATATTAGTTAAGCAGCTAGTTAAGCAAAAAGCAACAAGGAACAATTAGGTTGACTCAGACCGGCTTTACCCCGGCCCGCTGTGTCATTGTCGTTTCGGCAGAGTCTGTAAAAAAACGGGCTGGGAAGAGCGCGATCGGTACGCGCGTTTGGAGATTCGTTGTGAAGAAAACGCTTGAAAATGTCGTCAGGAAAGCGACAAACTTGAGAGAGTTTGCCCGGAGCATTGAATGGTTACCACTCGATCAAATTCATCACCATCCGGACAACCCTCGGAAGCAGCCCCGGAAACAATTAATACAACTCAAGAAAAGCATTCAGGCGTTTGGATTTCGATTTACGGTGTTGTTGGATAAGCATTCACGACTGATTTGTGGCCACGCTCGGGTGGAAGCGGCCAAGCAATTGAAAATGCAACAAGTGCCGGCGATTCGTGCGGATGATCTTTCCGAAGATCAGGTTCGCGGGTTGATGATTGCTGACAATCGTCTGACGGAGATTAGTCAGTGGGACGACCAACTGCTTGTAGAGAATTTGAAAATTCTCTACGACATGGAACTGGATTTTGAGATCGACAGCATTGGTTTTGATTACGGTGAGATTGAATTCCGTGTTGAGAACTTATCTTCGCACCCGGAAGTTTCAGAACCCTCGCCCCCGGAAGCCCCGGAAGTCAAAAAGGTTATCCGTGTCAGATCAATCACTGCCTACCAAAGACCTGGAAAAACTGATGGTCCTCGAATTAGACGAAGAAATTCAGGTGTCGGAGGGTGGGAGAACTGTGCCTATGACCAAGTACCAGGCCATCGTCATAGGCTTTGTCCACGGTGCGGTCAAGGGCAATCACAAAGATCGACAACTCCTTTTGAATATCATGAAAAACCATCGTGATATCGATGTGTTCGAGATGGATGAAACCGATCAACAGGCATTGAACGAATTGTTTGAACGACAACAAACGATGCTTGATAGCAAGTAAGCATCTGATGAATAACAAACTGCAAAAAGCGGTTCGTCAGATGCATCGAACGGATTTGACGAGTTTCATTCGTATGGGCTTTGACCTGTTGTATCCATGCACGACCTATCAGTCACATTGGTCGATACCGGTGTTGGCACATTACCTGAATCGCTGTGTGGAGGGAAAATGTAAACGTCTGATCATTAACATGCTGCCACGGTACCTCAAATCGTTTGCTGCGTCTGTTGCTTCCCCACGTTGCACACTGCGAATACCTGCCCTACGTTGAAGGCCATTCCACGTCAGTTTGGCCCAATTCGCAATGTGACTTGCGCTGCTGCATTGCGTTGGGACAGGTGTTTTCTTAGGTATCTTAGACATGATAGGACGCTTCTTGGATTGGGTTGCTATGAGCCATGTATTTGAGCATACTGACAAAGCTCATTCCCAACCAATCACAGTCAGAAGCATTCTGATACAGCCAGGATTTCGAAGAGTCACCACGCAAAACCCCGTTTGAGACACATGGCCAGATCGGGCCTGAAATCGTCTCAATTCAGCAATCGACAATCGTCTCTGTTTTGCCCATAATGCAAAAATCTCCCGCATAAACAGGCATTTATCAAAATGCGCAAGTGTTGATGCGAGAGATCTTTACGTGTAAGCGGAGAGGGGGGGATTCGAACCCCCGGTACGATAAATCGTACACAGCATTTCCAATGCTGCTCCTTCAGCCGCTCGGACACCTCTCCGGCTGAGTCGCATATCTTAAACAATATTCAGCAGTTGTAAAGTTCATCATCTGAAAATTGAGTTTTCCAATCATATTCTATCTTTGATTTGGATCAAGGTGATCTGATTTACGCTAGTTAGAATAAATCCATCAGGCATTGAAATTAGTTTATAGCTAGGCAAATGGAGTTAAAAAATGAGTGAACAACAGCAAGTACACGGCCATGAAGTCATGCAGATGATCCATGATGCCAAGTCACCACTAACCCAGAAGCAACTCCAGGCGCAGATTGAAGCGGTCTATGGTGCTGATCCAAAGTTCTTTGCCTGTGCGATTGCTGATGCTGATTTTGAGGGAATTCTCACATTTCTCAAAGCACGAGGCAAAGTGGTTGAAGTCGATGGTAAGTTGGGGACTGACATTGGGCAGATGTGTAAGCATGAATAAGCTTTGATAATTAGACACTGCAGGCTACGTGTGACTTGACTATCATGTGAACCATTGAATAGCACTTATTTGCTTGATGGTTACGCTTCATGGTTAATCAATCCAAACGTGTTTTGTACGCATTGCGTAGCCGTATTATCCGTGGGGAGTATGTGCCAGGATCACGTCTGCCTTCCTTTACTGAACTTGAAAAACAGTACCGGGCAGGACGGACTGTGATCCAGCAAGCAATCTCTGAGCTTAAGGCAGATGGGTTTGTTACTTCACGACCCAGACAGGGGCTTTACATACACCCCTTGCCTCCGCATTTGGGGCGGTATGCGTTGGTTTTCCCGTGTTTGCCGAATCATCCGCAATGGTCGGGGTTCCACTCTGCGATTTGGCAGGAAGCTCAGCGGCTGGAAAAGTCCAATAGTCACATTCATTTTGATTTTTACCATGGGATCAATGATGAACGGCTGGGTGGGAAAGTACTGGCATCAGTCCTTAAGCAGGTCGAATCACAACGCATGGCTGGGTTAATACTCTTACCCGAAACACATGATGTTGCTGAGCATGCCACGGTCACTGCCAGTCGGATACCGATGGTGATAGTTGATGGTGATTATGGTAAGACACCCAGGCCACAAATCTGTACCGATATGTCGATGATGTTCAAGCGTGCTTTGCATTGGTTTAAACACAAAGGCCGAAAGCGCGTAGCAATGGTCTGTATGGCTGACACTTTTACCTGGTTAACGCCAAGTCATTTCCAACAAAATGAGATAACGTATCGCAAAGCATGGGTCCAGCGCATCGGTCGCTCTCATCCTCAAACTATTGATGCTGTGATTCACTTATTGATGGATTATCCGCCTGGTAAACGACCTGATGGATTGTTTATTGCAGATGATAATCTGGCACCACTGACACTAGAGGCTTTGTCACAACTCGGACATGAAATTGGCAAGGATCTGGATGTCGTGGTTCACAGCAATTGGCCATGTCCGGTTAAATGCACATTACCCATTGAGCGGATTGGCTTTCATTCAGGGCAATTGCTCCGGGGTTGTCTGGACGTTTTAAGTACTGCTAATCATCAATTGGCACGAGATAAAGTGATGCGTATCCCAGCTTATTTATCCAGTGAAATAAAACAAGAGGATTGGAAAAGTGCAGAATTACCCTTTGATCTGCTATGATCTGACAGGAAAGAATTTGGAGGGTTCGAATGATTCGATATCTTGTCTGCTTCTTGTTGCTTGTGTCAGCGGTAATGGTTGGTTGTAAGCCTACCCGGTCAGAACTTGAGAAGTTGCCGTTAAATCCACAGTATGCCCGTGTGCAGACGCCGGTGTTGCATGAGATGCCTGTCCAGAAGCGTTCGGTGGCTGTAACTCGTTTACGGCCTCAAATTCAGCCAGCTCCAATTCTTGAAAACAAGTCTGTGGCGACTTCAAATTACATTGAACAGCGTCCGGTTGCATATCGGGTAGAGCCGGTCAAAAACTTACCCTCACCACCTCCGGGCGATCCAGGGGTTGAAGTCAAGGTTGCCACGGATCACAGTTGGATTAGACCAGTCCCGCAGCAGTTAACGACACCTCAAACGGTTTATCAGCAAACGCCCCCAACGGTAAAACCCGTTCAGAATATTGAGGTCCTCGAAGCTCAAGCTGATCCAAGTTATACGATGCAATACATCACAGTTGACCAGCCAACCTCACAACAACCCATTGTTCCTAAAGCCATTTATCAAGAAACTCCCCCAACGGTAAAACCTGTTGAGAATATTGAGGTCCTCGAAGCTCAAGCTGATCCCGGTTATACGATGGAATACATTTCAGCCGACGAGCCAACCTCACAACAACCCATTGTTCCTAAAGCCATTTATCAAGAAACTCCCACAGCGGTAAAACCTGTCCAGAATATTGAGGTCCTCGAAGCTCAAGTTGATACCGGTTATACGATGGAATACATCGCAGTCGACGAGCCCAAACCTTTGAAAAATGACGCGAATGTGGTAGAGAGTAAACCAGAAACGATGTCTGTTCCCGAGCCTTTGGCCGCGAGAGATGTTCAAAATACAGAAGTCATGATGGTGGGAAAGCCATTGTCTATCGTGTTGGATGAACTTCCAGAAGTAAGTCAAAAAACGCAGATCGATGCATTTTTAACGGTCGCAAATCCAGCGGAGGATCAACATGTCTTGCTTATGGAGGATGCCACGGTATTACCTCAAAAACAGCCAGTTGCCAAGCAAGCATCAAGTCAATTACACGAGCAAGCAGTCGAGCTATCCACTGTGCAAAATGAGTCAGTCAAGCATGTTGAACGTATCAATATTATTCAGGACTCCGGTTTTGCCTTGACCGAGCAACCATCCATAATCGAGCCACAAGCCGAGCCACAGATTGTTCAAGATGTTGAACCTGATCATCCTGAAATTCGTCCTGAATCTTACGAGGTTCAAAAAGGTGATACGCTCTGGTCCATCGCGACACGTTTTTATGGCAACGGCAGCCACTGGATGGCTATTGCACGCCATAACCGAATCTACCGCGCGGATCGGATTTCATCAGGAATGGTGCTTAGACTACCGTAAACACATTGGCGATTAATCTGACCAGCAGGTGTGTGATTCAAGCGCATCCTGAAGTCTTTGCATGTATTGAGCTCGGGGGATTTCAATCACACCAAACTGAGCGATGTGATTGTTTTGAAACTGCACATCCAAAAGGCTATATCCACGTTGTTTGAGATGTTCAACGAGATGTACCAGACAGACCTTTGACGCATCGGTTTGGCGGCTGAACATCGACTCGCCTGCAAAGAGTCCGTTGATGGATACGCCGTACAACCCGCCAACAAGTTCATCGTTCTGCCAGGCTTCGACACTGTGAGCCAACCCCATGTCATGTAATTCGCTGTAAGCATCAATGATGCGCTGGTCGATCCATGAGTCGGATTCATCACTTCGCGGTTTGGCACACTCCTGCATGACCTTGCTGAATACGGTGTCTATCCGAATTTCATAGATATTACTGCGGACCCGTTTGCGCAGTGTTTTTGAAATATGAAAGGTGTCCAACGGCAAAATCGCTCGAGGGTCCGGGTGATACCAGTAAATCTCCCCGGTCCCCGGCTCTGCCATTGGGAAAACGCCCTGAGCATAAGCTCGGATCAACAGGTCTGCATTGAATTGGGGGGAATCATCATCGGACATGGATAGATGATACGGATAGTCCTGCGGGTTTTCGAATTACAGACAGATGATTAACCTGCTTCGCTTAACGGCACATTGCCCAGCATCGCTTGATTGCGAGCAAACTCGGCTGCGACTTCAGCAGACTGCTTGTCACGGATGGTTAGCCAGACCACGGAAAGGTCATCGCGCTGATGCAAAGACCCTGACTGGTTGTCGAGTTTCATCGCTAAATGTTCCATGGCGACTTCCGCAGGAACACGTGCAAGGTTAAGAAATTCCTGTTCATATTGCGTGTTGGCAAGTCCCTGATTCTGATCATCATTGCCATCACCATCAGGGAACGACAATTCAAAACCATCACTGTAAAACATCAGACGGTCGCCTGGATATAATTGCACGGTTTGATCTTCGTAGACTTCGTCCTCAATAATGCCCAACATCGCTCCTTCAGGATCAAGCCACTCGGGTTCACCTTTATGTCGCAGTAATAGCGGCAGGGGATGGCCCGCACGAGAGATCGTGCATTCCAAGGTCTTGCGATTGATCACGCCATAGACTGCTGTGGCAAATCTGATTTGCTCGGTGGGTTGGTTGGCTAAATCGACATTGAGCCGGGCAAGCGATTCTGACGGTTTAATGATGCGATAACCGCGGTCCGAATCAGGATCAATTTCTTTAGTCCGTAGTGAGCGTTTGATGTACATTGTCATCAATGCTGCAGGCACGCCATGCCCCACGGCATCGGCAAGGAAGAATCCAATGTGATCTTCGTCCAGTCGAATCACATCATAAATATCACCACTGACATAACTGGCAGGGCGGAATAATATCTGAAAATCCATCTCCGGCAATTCAGGCATGGTGCGTGGCAGAAACTCGCGTTGAAGCTGGGCAGCCAAACGAAGCTCTTCATCAATTTTGCCCATTTGATCACACAGTCCACCTTGATGAGCCTGCAAGTAACGAATCTCCGATTGCAGATGATCCAGCACTTCGCCTTGACACCATAGCGTTCGGAGAATTGCACACAGTGCAGCAGGGGGTGATCCGGGAGGACCGATGACGATGCCTTGTTGATATGCTGAGCCAGCGCCAGCGACTTCATGCGTTCGGGTGAGCATAATGGGAATATGCAGTTCCTGAAGCTTTGCGACGACGTTGGAAAACTTGGCTGCACCAAATTGATCCAGGATGATCCATGCCACAGCTGTACGTTCACGGTACTGCCGGTTTTCAGAAAACTGATCAATGGTGAGATTGACCACTTCAGGTCGTTCTTCGCTGTGCCAATAAGAAAGCACGCCATTGGTCAGAAAAGCGCTTTGGGCAGTTGGATGCGATTCGAGAATGGTCAGCGTCTTGATGGGCATGTGACAGAGCAATTTCCATGGGAAAAATCAACGGGCCGTTGTCTTCCCATATCGGGTTATTGCACCTGCCGCTTAAGAGCATCCGGCAGCTCGAAGGGGATTTTGTCTCCTGCCTTGAGTTTGAGTTTTTCCAATGTCCCACCGGCTAACTCAATGGCATACATCGCAGGCCACTGGCTTGGATAGAGCTTGAGTTGATTCTCAGGTGTGTCATAGGGTTCAACCGTCATGGCATGCATCGCGACGATTCGTTGCCCGGGGTCCAGAAAAATAATGTCAATAGGGACGTAACATTTCCGCATGACAAAGGTGCGTTTTTTGGCGTCCGAGAAAACAAAGAGCATGCCGCCGTCAACTGCGATCTCTTTACGGTCTGATAACCCCTGGTATCGTTGATTCGATGTCACTGCCGTTTCGAGATTGAATTGCTGCTTACCAATGGTGATGGCCAGTGTGTCAGTGTCGGACTGCTGCGGGGTGCAGGCAATGAGCGATACAGCCATCAGTAGAAGCAGTTGATGGGTTAATTGTTTGTAAGCCATTGGTCATCCTCGTCGGTGAAAGTCACCGGATCATGCGAAAGTTTTGTGATATCAAATCGTTCTTTGAATTCCATTGCCGACATTGGCACACGTGTCGAATGGACACCTGACCATGTGGCGATGAGTCCAATGATTTTTTCCGCAGAAGTCCCCATCTCACGATAGTAACTTAGGCGGGTGTCCCCATGTCGTTTAGCCAATCGTCTGCCATCAGGCCCAAGAACCAGTGGCAGATGCCAGTAAGTCGGCAGGGGTGTTAATTCCAAGCACTGGTATAGCCACAACTGTCTTGAAGCCGACCGCAATAAATCATCACCACGGACAATGTCAGTAACTCCCTGGCGTGCGTCATCGACCACCACTGCCAACTGATACGCGGGTAATCCAGCTTTGGTTGCAATGACAAAATTCCCAACTTGCTGGCTGACATTGTGTGACTGTTCACCGGCAAAGGCATCCGTATAGGAGATAGGCTGATCCTGTGTCACGACGCGCCATGCTGCATCGGGTTGGTCTTCGCAGATCGTGGAGAAATCGACAGGCCGACATGTGCCCGGATAGCAAAGTTCGTGGTCATCAATATGCGGCGCAGATTGTGCTTCGACAACTTCCTTGCGCGTACATCGACACGGATAGATCAGATGCTTCTCTCGGAGCATGGACATGGCTTGCTTGTAGGGCGTCAAATCATCAAGCTGTAAGCCTGCATTGGTATCCCAGTCCATCTGTAGCCACTGCAGGTCATCGACGGCCTGTTGCTTGGCCCAGGGCTTGACACGTGGACTGTCCAAGTCTTCGATGCGCAGGACGATTTGCCAATTGTTTTGTCTAGCCAATGCCCAGTTAATCAGGAAAGTTCGGGCGTTGCCAAGGTGTAATGCCCCGGTAGGAGATGGAGCCAATCGGGTTGTGCGTTGCAAAGAGGGCATGTCCTAAAGTATCGTACCCGCATGACAGAATCAAAAACATGCCCATCGGGACACCTCAAACTTGCTGTACTGCTCAGCGGTTCGGGTCGGACATTGCAGAATATTGCTGACACCATCGCAGCAGGTGAATTGGATGCGCACATTACCACGGTCATCAGTTCTATGCCTGATGTGTATGGTTTGACGCGTGCTGAAAATCTTAACTTGCCAACCCATATTATCCGTCGTAAGGATTACGCGGATCTCCAAACTTTTGCAAAAGCGAATTGGGAATTAATCCGGCAAAGTGGCGCGGATTATGTCTGCCTTGCTGGGTACATGACTTTATTGCCCATCGCATCGGATTACACCAATCGCGTGATTAATATCCATCCTGCACTATTGCCGAGCTTCGGTGGGAAGGGGATGTACGGACATCACGTCCACGAAGCGGTCATTGAGCATGGTTGTAAGGTCTCTGGCTGTACGGTTCATTTTTGTGATGACAGTTATGACACCGGGCCAATCATTGTCCAACGCACCTGCTCGGTTTTGGCTGAGGATGATGCAGACAACTTGGCGGACCGCGTCTTTGAACAGGAAACGATTGCGTACATCCAAGCTCTTAAAGCACTAAGTGATGGACGTGTTTCGATTGATGGGCAACGGGCTTTGGTGAAATAAAAATAAAGCCCGACACATGGCCGGGCTTCTTTCTCCGAGAGTATTGGACGTGTCCGATTCAAATCGGGAACTACTCCTCCGACTTCCTCTCGTCCGCCCGTTGACGCAACTGCTTGATCAGATCGGTATACATCGCACCGTTTTCTGCCTTCAAGCGGGGTTGGTTTATGGTGTCCTGAGTCACTTTGTCAGTGTCAGGTGATATTGCTTGCTGTGTTTGCGGGTCTGCCATAGATTCATCGGCTTGTGGAGGATCAACGGATTCCTGTTGTTCTGTTACCTCAGCTGGTGCGATGGAGATGGCATGCGGGGGCTCGGTGGGAACCTCGGTCTTGAGTGCTTCTGGCGAGACTGGATTGTCCATGCCATGCGTCAGTGCAAACATTTCTGCGGATCGCTCGATCATTGCCTCGATCCGTTGTTGCGTAGCCATCCAGTTTTCCTGGAGCTTTTCAATTTTGGATTCAAGATTTTGAAGGGATCGGGTAAAGTTTTCGTCCATCTGCCCGACCCATTGGTCATAGGTGTGCAGGCTTTTGGCGACATCTTCATTGACCTGATCCCGGAGTTGCTGCTGCTCGGCTTTGATTTGTTCAAGCATTTTGTTCTGGCTCCGTGTATGGTTCTCCGCAGCCTTGAATAATTTGAGCCCTAACTCCACGCGTGCTTCAGCCTGACTTTGGACACGACTGATCGCATCAAGCTGCTGCTGATGAGTTAACGGCTTGCGAGGCAGGCCGGGGATATCTTGTTTTAACGGATTGACGGTTTGGGACATCAACAACACCTCAGTTAAACCTGTTAAACTTGTTATCGGCTTATAGTCATCGGTATCTATAACTTTCTGCATCAATCCGGAGTACTTTTATCCATGAAACTGGATCAAATCACAGGCATACTCAACAAGATCGCACCAGTTCACCTGGCAGAATCATGGGACAACGTCGGACTGCTGGTGGGTAATCGATCCGCGAATGTACGCAAAGCACTCATGTGTATTGACCTGACCGAAGCGGTCCTTGAAGAAGCCATATCAGTCAAAGCTGGCTTGATCCTGGCTTATCATCCGCCAGTTTTCAAGGCTCTGAAAACTGTCACCGACGCCGACACCAAATCGCGGATAGTTTTACGTGCGATTGAAAAGAAAATCGCCATCTATTCGCCACATACCGCATTGGACGCAGCTTCTGGAGGCGTTAATGACTGGCTTTGTGAACCCTTTGGCAATGGAAGCACGCGACCGATCGAGCCCTCAAGTGGTCCAGTTCGAAAACAGTTCAAACTCATCACGTTTGTCCCGCATGTAAATCTGGATCAGGTTCGAATTGCCATGGCTCAAGCAGGGGCAGGACAAATCGGCAACTACGAACAATGCAGCTTCATCACCGGTGGAACCGGCACATTTAAGGGCAATCGCAAATCCAAGCCAGCAGTGGGAAAAGCACAAAAGCTCGAACACGTCCCTGAAGCCCGCCTGGAAATGGTCACACCAGCCAGTGTGCTTCCTGCGGTCATCAATGCGTTACGGGATGCCCATCCCTACGAGGAACCGGCATACGACATCATTGCATTACATAATCTACCAACGGAGTCATCTCAAGGAATGGGGCGAATTTTAACCGTCGAAAAATCCCTGACACTCAACACCTGTATCAGCAGACTCAAAAAACATCTGGGTGTTCGGACACTCGATATTGCCAAAGCTGTCGGTAAAGCCAGCCACAGTATCCGTAAAATTGGAATCTGTGCCGGTGCCGGTGGATCATTGTTGGAATCAGCAGGGGATATCGACCTGTTTATCACCGGTGAAATGCGACATCATGATGTGCTCGCTGCCGTAGATCGCGGCATTAGTGTTCTGCTAGCTGGGCATACGCAGACCGAAAGACCGTTTCTGCCTAGGCTTCGGGACATGCTCGTTGAGCAGGGGGCACGCACCGTCCAATGGCAGGTAAGTCAAGCAGACATGCCGCCCAGTTCATTTGGGTGATTGGGACTTGCCAACTCTTGAGCAACTCCATACAATGCTTGACTTGTAATTTTAAACCGTCGCCCGTGACCATTTGGCCGGGCCACACACAGACCATGACGGAGGAAACACCATGGCAGAATTCCAGAACTTCAATCAACCACGCGTCAGCCCAGTCAAAACATCCAGCAACGGCGTCACCTACGTCGATTACCGTGATGTCGAAACCCTGCGTCGCATGCTCACCCCCAACGGTAAGATCCAGGGGCGTAAGCGCACCGGACTCAATGCACGCGAACAACGCATGGTCGCGGACGCCATCAAGCGGGCTCGTCACATGGCCCTGCTGCCCTTCACCTCGGCTACCATGTAATACCGAGTGATTGGAATCAGAATTTTAAAACGGGTTGCCCTACACGGCGACCCGTTTTTTATTACACGTCTTCGTTTCAAACCGCTTGCGGTTTAGCACTCCAAAAATTTATCGTACGTCAAGGATGGCCCTCAGATAGAACCATCCCAATTTAGCGGACCCAATTTGCAAGACGCTAAAATTAACCTAACATACTAATGTCGAGACGGAACTCGTCAAGCACCTTATGAAATAAACCATCCGGGGACAGTTCAAGGATCGAGCCAACTCCATGCCCAGCAATAGCAGTCAAAAGTTTATCTCCATTCGTGGTGCCAATGAGCACAATCTCAAAAAGGTCGACTTGGATATCCCACGCGATCAATTGGTGGTCATCACCGGTTTGTCAGGCAGTGGTAAAAGCACCCTCGCATTCGACACTATCTATGCTGAGGGGCAACGCAAGTATGTTGAGTCCCTTTCGGCATACGCCCGTCAATTCCTCGACCAACTCCAGAAGCCCGACATTGAATCCATCGAAGGACTCCCGCCGACAATTGCCATTGAGCAGCGATCGGCATCGCATAACCCACGATCCACCGTGGCTACCACCACGGAGATATACGACTACCTTCGACTGCTTTTTGCTCGCGGTGGTCAGCCACGATGCTGGCATGTGGATGAGGATGGCAAGCCATGCGGTCATCTCATTGAAAGCCAATCCGCTACCCAAATTATCGACCAGATCATGGCGCTTACTGCCGGTTCAAGATTAATGCTTTTATCGCCGGTCATTCGTGGCAAAAAAGGTAATCACAAAGAAGTCTTCGACGGACTCGTCAAGCAAGGATTCGTCCGTGCACGTGTCAACGGAACCGTCGTCGATCTGCGACAGGCAGGTAGCGACAGTGAAGACGGTAAGGTCATGAAACTCGACCGGTACAAAGCTCATAACATCGAAGCTGTGGTCGACCGTATCATCGTCAAAGATGCAACTGATGATCCAAACGGTGAAGTCCGCAATCGCGTAGCAGACTCCGTGGAGCTGGCACTACGGACTTCTGAGGGATTGATTATTGTCAGTGAACTCAAGGACAAAGCCAAAGATGAATGGGCGGATACGCTTTACTCTGAGAAGTATTCCTGCCCGCATCACCCAGAGTCGAGTTTGCAGGACATGGAACCGCGGCTGTTTAGTTTTAACAGTCCCTATGGCGCTTGCCCCAAGTGTAGTGGCCTTGGGATTGTGTTGGAATTCGACGAAGACCTGATCGTCCCTGATAAAGAAAAAAGTATCAGCGAAGGCGCGATTGATGCATGGCGTTCCGGAGGCAAGCGTAGCAATGTCTTTTACAGTCGACTGCTCAAAAAATTCTGCAAATATTTCGAAGTCGATGCCAAGACACCATTCAAGAAACTCACCAAGACCGCACGCCGGATACTTATTCATGGCACTACAGACCGTGATGTCAAAAAGTTTGGCTACAAGTTCGAAGGTGTCATCCCACACATGCAACGTCGTTGGGAAAACACCGACAGTGAATACGTCAAAACATACCTTCACGAATACCTTTCCGAAGCGGCCTGTGAAGTCTGCAGTGGAGCACGTCTGAAAACCGAAGCGTTACATGTTTTTATCGAGTCGCAATGGATGGTTGAAGATGGCAGCGGCGCCACACTTGGATACCCGCGCCTGTTCAACATTCAAGATGTCACCGATATGACCATTGAACATGCTGCCCAGTTCTTTGAGAACCTTGTCCTCAATGACGAGCAACAACAAATTGCTGCTCCAATTCTCAAGGAAGTCCAGGCAAGACTTGGCTTCATGATGTCCGTCGGACTGAGTTACTTGAACCTTAATCGAGCAACGGGAACCCTTTCAGGTGGTGAGGGACAACGCATCCGCCTTGCCACGCAGGTCGGTTCTGGACTCGTGGGCTGTTGTTATGTGTTGGATGAACCCACCATTGGTTTGCATCAACGCGATAACGATCGGCTTATCAACACCCTCAGACACCTGACCGATATTGGTAATACGGTTCTGGTGGTTGAGCATGATGAGGACACCATCCGTGCTGCCGACTATGTCATTGATATCGGGCCCGGCCCAGGACGTCACGGGGGTACGGTTGTCGCCCAAGGCAGCATCAAAGACCTGTCCAAGTGCAAAGACTCGATGACCGGCAAGTACCTCACAGGCAAGATGAAACTCACGATCCCGGACAAGCGACGTGAACTGGATCACAAACACGCTTTGACCATCACGGGTGCTTCGGAGAACAACCTTAAGGGAATTGATGCAGCCTTCCCGCTTGGCGGACTGGTCTGTGTGACGGGTGTCTCTGGTTCTGGCAAGAGTACACTCGTAAATCAAATTCTCCTTCGAGCTGTCCGAAAGGAATTGCATAATTCCAAGGACAAACCCGGCAAACATGACAAGGTGTTAAACCTCAAACACGTTGACCGTATCATCGAAGTCGATCAGTCACCCATTGGCAGAACACCACGCTCGAATCCTGCAACCTATACCGGCGTGTTTGATAGTGTCCGCAAGCTTTTTACCCAGACGCGTGAATCCAAAATCCGTGGTTACCTGCCAGGACGATTCAGTTTCAATGTCAAGGGTGGGCGATGCGAAGCATGCCAAGGGCAAGGTGTCAAAAAAATTGAGATGCACTTTCTGCCCGATGTATTTGTGCAATGTGAGACATGTGGTGGTACACGCTATAACCGCGAGACGTTGGAAATCAGCTATCGTCATAAGAACATCGCAGATGTGTTGCATATGACTGTGGAGGAAGCACTCGCCTTTTTCGAAAATATTCCCGATGTGCATCGCATGCTCACTGCGGTCAATGACGTTGGACTCAGTTACGTCCAGCTGGGCCAGAGTTCGACAACGCTTTCAGGCGGTGAAGCGCAGCGTGTTAAACTTGCTTCGGAGTTGGGCAAACGCTCTACCGGCCATACGCTCTACATCCTCGACGAACCGACAACCGGATTGCATTTTGCGGATATTGCCAAGCTGTTGGAAGTACTTCATCAACTTGCTGATGCTGGCAATACCGTCATTGTCATTGAGCATAATCTGGATGTCATCAAGAATGCGGATTGGGTAATCGATCTTGGGCCAGAAGGTGGTAATCGAGGCGGAACACTAGTCGCCCAGGGGACTCCGGAGGATGTGGCCAAGAATAAAAAATCATTCACCGGCCAGTATCTCAAGTCGATGCTCAAGTAAGTGATTCTTGATCCAAGACAAGGTTTTTTAAACACAAGTCTCTACCATGCAGTTTTACACAGGAGACTTTGATGTCCACAGCAATAACCATATCCGACCTTGCCAATGCCGTTCAAATCCCAGAGAAGGGCACTCTGAGCCTGACACTGGCTCAAGATGAATTCACCAAACTGGTGTTATTCGGTTTCGCCCAGGGGCAGGAGTTGTCCGAACATACAGCCGCTGTCCCTGCCATGATTCAGCAGATCAGCGGTGAAGCACAATGGACACTGGGCGAGGAGAAAATCGACGCCAAGCCTGGCACATTGTCCTATATGCCTGCCAACCTGCCTCATTCAATATCTGCGTCCACGCCATGTGTGATGCTGTTGACACTCCTTAAGACGGAGCTTCTTTAAACCAACCCTCTTGCGATCTCGAATTGACTTGTCATTTTGATGGTGATTGTTGTACGCTACGCACATGAACAATCCCGTCCTCATTATCGTCATGCGTTATGTGCATGTGCTGAGTTTCATCGCTTTAGTTGGTGGTTTACTTTACAACATGCTCGGCCAACGCATCGCGCGTAAGGTGTTGGACTCTGAAGCTGCGGAGACGTTTATCAACGCTTTTCGTGGTCTGATACTCAAATTTCAATGGGTTGCGATCCTCGGACTGATTATCAGTGGCACGTTCACTTGGGTAATCACCAATGACAAGTACAAAGCCATCGGCGCTTTGGGCAATGCACTCATCGGCACGAAGGTCTTACTGGCCATGATGGTGTTCTGTGTGATCTGGATGCGTTGGAGTAAACTTATCAAGTCCGACAAAACGGCTATGATGATCAATATCCATTTGGCTGCCATTATCATTCTCCTGGGGGCAACGTTGCGATATTACCGTTTGGCAGTGGGTTCCTGACAGCCGAGAAGATGCCCCAAAAACCTCATTCAAAAAATAATGCCACAAAGGTTTTGCGACCCTTGGCGGAAGTGATGCAGCGACAGCATCACCGGCGATGGCTAATCCTATGGGGTTGTGTTGCTCTATTTACTGGTATCTGCATCGCGGATCACGCGGGTTTCTTTGTCTATCCCGGGGATGTGGTCCGTCAGTTTGATGGGCGATGGTTTGCAGTGGATCGTATTGTGGATGGGGATACGCTGGATATTAAAACAGCTGATGGTTCCAAGACGATTCGACTTCGTTTATGGGGGATTGACACCCCGGAAATCGCCAATGCGTCAAAAGGGACAGGCGATCAACCTTTTGCCCTGGAAGCCTTGGCGTGGACATCAGAGCATTGCAAAGGCAAACAAGTCCGCATTGGCCTGCAGCCTCAGCGAGTATGGGGACGGTATGGACGATTGCTCTGTTATGTCTACCTTGAGGATGGTCTGATGCTTAATGAACAATTATTACTGCATGGTTTAGCAAAAACGGATCGTCGATTTGTCCATGACCACATGAATCGTTTTGAAATTCTTCAACAGCAAGCTCAATTCAACCGCGTTGGACTTTGGAAGAAACCAACTCCCAAAGCGAGTCATTGAAATTTTACTGGACAGTTTCGGTGCTTGCGTTTAGCCTAATTGTGACAATGACTGATCTGAGAAGTAAATAAAAAAACCTTGGATTCTCTGTTGATTCTGTTGATGTTGAGTATTGGAAAAGATCGTGATCTACCCGAAAAATGGCATCCCTCGTATCCGCATCCGCTTTGGCCCTGATGCTCCAGAGCCGCAAACGCCCAGGCAGATGATTGAGTCGACTAACAGGTATCTGTCGTTCATGCTCAATGGCAAGCGTCGAATCCCAAGAATCCCGCGTCGTCGTGTCGATCAGGGCGGGTTTGACTGGATCCGCAATCGCCCAGGCGCCAAAGCTTTGGCCGAACATTTCTGGAATCGGCTGTTGGGCCGGTAACTTTTTGCCGATAAACACAAAGTAAGTGTCTAAAACAATTGATTTGCAATTGAGGATATCGCTATGCAGACCAAGGCATCAATCAGTCCCGGATACATGGCTCGACTAGTTGTGGTGTCAATCATCACACTCATCGGCGGATTCTGGTTCTGTTATGACGGTTTTATCGGGTACCCGCATCAGCAAAAAGTTGCTCAGGCCTACATCCAATTTCAGGATGAAGGTCGCGTTGATCAGTGGCCTGCTTATGCTCAAGAACGCGGCTGGACCGCTCAACCTGAATCCCCCAAATCAGACTCGGATATCTGGCTCCAACGAATCCTGGGGTTGGCAGCAATGCCCGTCGGTCTGATCTTCGGGATTGCGACGTTACGATCTCTTGGGCGATGTGTCACCTGTGATGATGATGGAATCAGTGCCAACAAAGGAAAAACCATCCCCTTTGATGCGATCACCAAACTGGATAAATCACGTTGGCAGAAAAAAGGCATCGTAATCGTCCAATATGAACACGATGGCAAAAAGGGACACATCCTACTGGATGATTGGAAGATGCATACCGAAAATACCGAACAGATTCTGCGGATGATTGAAGAGAAGACCGGGATGGGCCAGCCTGACTCTGAGGTTGCAACCGACACACCTGCTGATGCAGTCGTCACATCTTGATAGACATATCGGCCAACAACATCAAAATTTACTTACTTACACCTACCGCCGAGACATTGGTACTGGCTGCTTTATCCTGTATTGCTGAGACGTTGCTTTTACCGTTTGATGAGTAACTGCTGCCTGTGGCTTTGACTGCTTTGCCGGTTTGATATCTGCTTGCTTGATCCAACTTCCCGCCACTGCGGTTAGGCCCCAATAGACTGATGGTTGGTGAACCGATCTGTCGGTGTACGAATTCCGGTGCTTTGACCACTAACATGCCATTGAAGAATGTGATGGATGAGTAGTAACCACCGTTGGCAATCCAGATATCTGTTTCTATCGTATTGCGAATCAAGTCCATTAATTCCAAAGCACGATCCTTTTGTGTCGGACGTTTTGTGTCGCTTGTATCCGTGTCGGAATCTTCAAACAAAGATGTGGAAGAGCCACCTGCACTGTTATTCGACGAACCACCTACGGATGACGTATTACTCAGTGCTTCACTGAGTCCCATTTTAGGAGCACGGTTTCGGTAGTTGGGAATCTGAACCAACAGGTCTCGGACGTCATACATCCGGGTTTGTGTTTTCTTGAGGATCTGTTGGCGGGTGAGTATCTGGACATACCATTGGGTTTCATAGTGATAAAGTTTGAATTCCTCAGAAGCCAGTTCGAGGATAATGTCCAATACAATATTGGCAGGTGCATTGCGAAGACTTAAAGTGATGGGCTTGCCACTGTCAACACCTTCAAGCTCAAGTGCATTCCAATCCACAAGCATGGACACGCCTACAGATTCTCGCCACCAATCGATGGCATTTTTCAATGAAGTCTGATTAAAGTCCACCGCAGGTAGAACCTGACGCATCATCACCGTTGGATGCTTGGCAGTCATCTCCTGTTGCTGTGCTTGTGCTCGTTTGCGTTTGACCGCTGCAACCCGTTCAGCCCAGGATTGCGCCAATGCCGTATCAATACTGAATAAACAAAGGAAGATCAGACAGATTAACTGCATCAGGTTACGGGGCATGTTGTCAACTCCTTGGAGTCCGTTTCAGGCAAGCTGTTGGGTGAAGCGTTGCCACCATTGTCGATTAAGTTCTGTCTGGATAAACAGATACTGAGGATTGGCTGTTGCAGCCATGAGGATCACCAATAATCGAAGCCATTTCATGATTACGATCCGTTGGGATTGGAATGGAGCGGTTTTGAGTAATGTCACATTTTATACACGTGTATACTGCATGTATTTTCGCATCAAATGTTTCAATAGGCAATGAAAATTCTATTTTTCTACTTCATTGACTTTGGTCTTACACTCAGCAGCGGTAGGGATGTCAGCAGGATACTGATACGCGACAGCTTCGAGTAATTGTCTGATCTGCCGGTGCATGCTTTTGTGTGCCCGGATAAGAAGCAGGCCGTTAAGTTCACGGATATCGGCGGTGCCCATGGGTTGACCGGACCACATATCGGGATCAATGTTTTTGCGAATAAAATCGTAAATTTGATTGACGCAATTTTCATGAATTTGTTGCTTGTTGAGATTTTCATTTTTGGGCATTTGCTCAAGGATGAATAACAAATTCCTGACATCGTAGGAAACCATGATGGCATTATTGCGAAACAACCAACGCTTGGTGGAAACGGTGATGTTGTGTGAAGTAGTGTCATACCACAGAGGGTCATTTGTATTGTAGGCTTCGGCATGTTCCAGGATTAAACTCAAGGCTTCTGCTGCGGGAATTTGATTCATTGTGAGTGTGATCGGCAGATCGGGTTCAACACCTACATTGGTAAGTTGTCGCCAATCCATATCGATTACCACATCAATCATCTGTGCAAGATTAGCCATGGCATCCTTGAGCTTTACTGCATGTAAATCCAACTTTATGGTCTGTCTGAGTTTCAGATCAACCTTGTTTGGCGTCTCTACGGGAATCGGTACAAGGCCGACGGACCGATTATCACGAAGTTCAAAGAGGAGTTGCTTAATATCTTTTTGAATACTCTCGTGCGCCTTGACGATGAGTTTGTTGCCAAAGTTTGAAACCAAAGCACAATCACCGCCGAATTCCGTCCAATAATGCTGCTTACCGACTTGAGTTCGGACTAATTCCTTGATCTCTTTAAACCTTTCATCCATGATGGCTAGTTTGGCTTGTTGATTGGTTGTACACGATGTGAATCGCTCGATGATGTCACCAATGTCATACACCACGATCTGCTGATTGTTTCTGAGAAGGTTTCTTTGGGTAGAGATATGGACAATAGCTTTTTGAATGTCATAGCCAATTGGATCAAGTTCGTTATTTTCCGAGGCCTTTTTCATGACCATGCCCAGTACCTCTATGACGGGCGCATTTTTCATGTGTAAGGTAATTGGCATGTCTTGCTCAACACCGACATTTTTCATCTGAACCCAATTGACATTCATTTGAATATCAGCCACTGAGTTTATGTAAGCCAAAATACCTTCGAGTTTCTGGGCCTCAAAGCTGACGGAAATCACTTTGCTGAGATTAGTAGAAATATCTCTAATGGAATCTGACGACATGTTTGTTTGTGATTGAATTACCACAGGTTCTTTGGTGACTTTATCTCCGGCTCTGACGTTGGCGATACCTGAAAAAATTATTACACAGACGAACATTACAGACAATTTTTTAGACATGATAACTCCCGGTCATCGTTTAGATAGTTCTCAAAAAAGTATCAATTAGCATTCCATCAGACAACATAACATCATACAAATGACATCAGTCAACATTTGTGCATTTTCTGATCCCGTTCATTTGTATAAAACGTGATCTGTAGAGGCAGGTTTGTGTATCAGGTGGGTATAGTTTTATTATTACCGATTATTGTTTGAGTACAAGACTTATTTTTCAATAAATCAGTCTGTTTATGGCTTATCAACTATTTGTTTTAATCCTCATGATTAACATGTAGACTTGGCAAAGAGTCGATTTTTTCGTACAAATCTAAATTTTATACGAAATGGATAAATCACTTGGACAACTTATCCGGCTTTCGACTCTCTGCATAGGCTTTGAGTTCAGGGACGAGCCATTCGCGGCCCAGGATTTTAATGCTCGATGCTAGGGGGATGGCCAGTAACATGCCTAGCAAGCCCATCAAGGCGCCGCCGATGATCACGGCGAGCATGACCGTCAAGGGGTCGAGATTCGTGGCCTTGCCTTGAACAAGGGGTTCGACGATCCAGCCGTCAGCCAATTGAGCGATGGCGTAAACCACGGTTGGCCAGATGACTAGGCCCCATGTGAAGTCCACATCACCACCTGTGACACTCATCAAAGTCAAAGCCAATGCTGCAAGAAAACCAAAGGCCGCTGCAAAGGGAATCAGATTCAGGAAGCCGCAGAGAATACCCATTAACAACCATGATGGGACACCTGCAAAAAACCAGCCGATACTTAAAATTACGCTCATTACCAGTGACTGGACAATGCGTCCGCGGATAAAGGCGTTGGTGCTTTTGTCGATTTCGCCAAGGATATGCAACGTGCGTTCACGGACATCCAATGGGATCAGTGGCTTGAACCATTCAAGGATTGGCCCGAGTTTCCAACTGAAAAAGAAGAAACAGAAGCTGATAATCACCAACAGCAAAGCAAGGTAGGAAGCCAGATTAAATGCTGAACCGACAGCTCCTACGCCGACATTGAAAACGCGCATGATGATCCGGCCCATCATCGAATAATTCAGATTCAAATCCTTGAGGCTTTTTTGCAAATCAGGATCGGTTGAATCTTGACTTTCAGTTGAAGTAGCTTTGTCAGCAGTTGTCTTGCTTTGGGGAGAATCAGATTTGGCTAATTCTTCGACGACTGCGGACACTACTTGAGCTTGTTTTTCCTGTTCTTGATCAGTTTGGGATTGAGTGGATGAGGTTTGAGTTTTGTCTGACTTGGTTTGATCTGATTGGGTTTGTTCTGACGCGTCATCGGGTTCAAGCGTGTCATTAAGTGACGGGAATTGTTTGAGAACCAGTCGGTAGAAGGGGTCAATCTTCTCAGCGTTTTGATTCACCGCTGTACGTACAGTCTGAACAAGCTGTTGTCCCTGACTGTAGGCTTGAGGGATAACATAGATGAACATGCTGGCCAACCCCACATAAGCAAAAAGCAGGATCAGCAAAGTGATGAGCCAACGCGGCCATTTGATTTTATGGTTGGCCCAGGTGACAAACGGATTAAAGACATAAGCAAAACCAAAACCGATGAGAATGGGAGCAGTAATGCTGCGGATACTGTAGGCCATCCACAGAACGGTTAGAACAGCAAGGATAAATAGCAGGTCTCTGACCCAGCAGTAATCCCAAAGGTGTGTCGTTGTGATATCGGATGGCTTGGATGATTTCTGATCGGACATGCAACAGTCTCCGGAGTTATGTCTCCGGGATTATAGGCGATATTGCGGATCAGGTGGTGATTACTGGCTAAGTTGCAGTTCACTGCCAAAGGCGTCGGAAAAATCATAGACATCCACGAAATCAGCAATGGAATCTTCTTCTGTCTTTCGCATCGCTCCCGCATCGACCATGGCAAAAACCAAATGACCAAAGTCTTCGGTTGCATAAATCTTGAAACGACGCAACACCGTGCGAGCCATCAAGCCATATTGGGAGATGGCAAATTCACGAAGTCCTTCGCATAGCTCCTGGCCGGACACGTGACGATTGGTCGAATCGTCCTCAGGGTCCAGATCCTTAGGGACATCGCCATGAATCCGACGGACTGTGAAATCCAACCCGCGCTGGATGAAAATAAACGCATCCACCGGATATCGGGTCTGTTGGGCGATCTCGTAAATTGAAGGTTCTGAACTCATGACATATCCAGTCTGACACGCGTGGCGGAGGGCGTCAACATCTGACGTACCCGCAGGTATTATACCTACCGTATCACCGTCAAGCGAAGTTGCAGTTGGCTGATATTCACAAAAAGACAATTCACAACGTTGAATTTTACCGTTATGATCCTCTGAAACGTTTGAAGCACTACCTTTACAAACACTGATAGATAAACCTCATGCACGAAAAATTTCCAGCTCTGCCCCATATTATTGAACGTCGCGAACGTGTCTTTTTAGTCCTGGCGGGTTTGTTCCTTGGCACATTGACCATGCTCAATATTCTTGGGATCAGCCGATTTATCAAGTTGTATGAGATCGTTTTTTACAAAGACCAACCTGATCAATGGAGTCTGGTTTTTGCCGTCGCCATTGGCGTATTGCCTTATCCGTTGACGTTTTTGTGTACGGATCTCATCAGTGAGTTCTACGGGCGAAGTCGTGCCAATTGGGTGGTGTTCGTTGGCCTGATCCTCAACCTGTGGGTCGTGGCGATTCTGCTTCTTGGAGGGATGTTGCCTGGTTGGGAGCAGTACAACGAACAGGGGCAAATGATCCGTGATGCAGCTGGCCGGTTGCCGGTGTTCTACGAAATACGCAAGATGACCCTGGCGGCAGTTGGCGCATCAATGGTTGCTTACCTTGCAGCCCAATATGTCGATGTCTATCTCTACCACTTCTGGATGAAGCTGACCAAAGGCAAGCATCTTTGGCTTCGCAACAATGGCTCAACGATGATCAGCCAACTTGTTGATACTGTGGCTGTGATTCTGATTACCTATTTCACATTCAATGTCTTTGATCCTGACAGTGGGGCGGGTTTGCCAATTAATGAAAATCAGTCCGTGGTCTTCCAACTTGTGGTAAGTTTCATCCTTGCAGGTTACGCATTCAAAGCCATCGCTGCATTATTGGACACGATCCCGATGTATATCCTTTCTTCAATTCTCAAATACTATCTGCAGATGGATCCAGCTTCAGTTTATGCTGATCCTGATGAATCCTGAGCTGTCATTCAATACAAACCCAAGTAAAAAAGTATCGGACATGGATCAATTTTTTCCACATTGATTTCAGTCCGTATATGTCCATAGCCGATAGGGAAAGTGGGGTTTGGGCCTGAAAGGGTCATATGTCACAAGCTATCAATCAGCAGGGGATTCTCCTTGAATCCGGGACCAATGAAATGGAATTGCTGGAGTTTTATCTCCAGGGCCAGCGTTTTGGTGTGAATGTCGCCAAAATACGCCAACTCATGCCGTACCACAATAAGTTGGTAACGCGGATGGTTGGTGCACATCAATTCATCCTTGGCACTCTTCTTTGGCAAGGACATTCGATCCCTTTGATTGACCTGAATCTTGCCTTAGGTAATCCTGCAAAAGAGCAAGATGATGACACGACACGTATCGTGCTTGTTACCGAGTTTAATGGTTCGGTCAATGGGTTTCTTGTTGATGGTGTGAATCGAATCCATCGTGTGAACTGGAACCAAATGCAGCCGGCAGGCAGTTTTCTGGGACAGTTTCAGGCACCCATTAATTCAACGGTCACGATTGATAATCACGATATTTTGCTAGTCGATCTTGAGCATGTCAATGGCGAAATTACGCCAACCGTCAAGTCTGCTGAGATTCAAAAGGATCATCGCGATCTGGCTGAAATGCGAAAAAATCCTGAAGAAGTCCACCTGCTGCTTGCAGAAGATTCCGTGACAGTTCAGGCTGTTGTGCTTGATACATTGGGTTCTGCTGGATTTACGCAGGTCTCATCCTGCGACAACGGTGGCAGCGCCTTTGCTCGTATTCAGTCCATCAAGCAGATGGCAGAAGAACAGAATCGCCCGGTCTCTGACTTTCTTGATTTGATTATCACTGACATTGAAATGCCCCAGATGGATGGGTTGACGCTATGCAAGCGCGTCAAGTCTGAACTGGGGATTGATATCCCTGTGATCATCTTTTCATCACTGGTCAATGAAGCGATGTCAGCCAAATGCAAATCTGTTAACGCTGATGCGAATGTCTCCAAAGCCGATACTGTGGGGTTAATCCAAACTGTCGATCAATTACTCAAAGCTGCTTAAGAACTTTTGCCAAGTTCTCCTAATTAAAAACGGGAAGCGTGCCTGCTTCCCGTTTTTAATTGATATACAAAATTTTAGATTCTTGAATTATGAATTCTTTTTGGCATCCGATTCTGTGATGAGTTTTGTCAACAGGTCTTCGTATGCATCCTGATCCAAAGGCAGATCAACGGTCTTACCTTGGATACCTGCCATGATCATGGCATTGGCAATTTCCACGGAATAGATACCTTCTGTCGCTGGTGCAAAGAGTTCTTCGCCATGAAGAATTGCATTGACAAAGTTTTGGTGAATGTGAGTATGCTTGGCATCACCACCTGCAGTGACTACGCTTTTGACTGTATCGATTTTCGGCCAGGCTTCTTTGGCTTCATAGGTGAGTGTTCGAATGGACTTGCCAAAATCTTCCCATATGAATTGGTCATTGGGTTCCGAGGAAGTGGTGATCTTGCCTTTGTCTCCGACAATCTCGGTGTAGTCTGTGCCAGGAAGTTCTGAGGTTGATGCAATGAAGACGCCTACTGCGCCATTGGGATAGGTCAGCGTGGCAACCACTTCGTCTTCGACTTCAATATCGTGATGTTTACCGAGGGATAAATGGGCACTGACCGTGGAGGGTGATCCCATTAACCAGTAAAGCAGGTCGATGTTGTGTGGGCATTGGTTGAGCAGTACGCCGCCGCCTTCACCTTTCCATGTCGCTCGCCATCCGCCTGAAGCGTAGTAGGCTTGCGGTCGATACCACTTGGTAGCGGTCCAATGGATTCGACGAATCTCCCCGAGCATACCCGCATCGATAATCTGCTTGATCTTGGCCCACTTTGGATTGGTACGCATTTGGAACATCGCGCTGAAAATCAGATCCGGATGCTTTGCCGCGACTTCGTTCATTTGTGCCGCTGCTTTGGTTGTCACGGCGACCGGTTTTTCAACCAACACATGCAAGCCATTTTCCAAGCCTAGAATCGCCAATTCCGGGTGGAAGTAGTGGGGCGTGGCAATGAGGATAGCATCACATTCACCGCTACCGACCAAGTCCTCGGCTGACTTAAAGACCTTCACGTCAGGATGATCTTCCAGGACCTTGTCGATATTTTCCTGTACTTGATCTGCAATGGCTGTGAATTTCAGGCCCTTGACTTCCTTGAACATGTTGATGTGACCACGTCCCATTCCCCCAACGCCAATGACCCCGTATCGGACTTCCTTCATGCCCTTGAATCCTTCTTAGTGTATGTCTGTCGATCTTGTATTCGTTGACCAGACAGTCTACCCGTGGGAAGATTGTGAATCAACGGGTTGAAATGCCTATTCGTCTATTTCGTTTCGGTACGATTGCGGCGTGTTCAATCGCTGGAACTAAAATGAATCGGTCGTTGATTCTAAAAATAGTATCAACAAGCTGACGTTAAAATTAAGTGTTCTGCTCTTCTTATACTTGAGTTTATGCTGAGGATTCGCTATAGTGTTGATACTTAAATTTGCTCTCTCTTCCCACCAGCACCGTTGCAGCATTGCGCGGTGCTGTTATTTTATAGACAGATAATCTGTAAATGATGTGGATTGCTCACATTGCAATAACAATAATACGTGAAAGTATCCGCCATGCCCCAGCCTTTGGAACAAATGCAGTTTTTCTCTGCTATAAGCGATTCGCCTGATCCGGCCAAAGCCGTGGAGCATGTCCTGTCCAGATTAAGTTCACGTGTTGGCCAGCCGTTTGATCTGGTTATGATGTTTGTAACGACTGACCATGTGGACCACTTTCAGAGCATGGCCAAGCAATTGCAAAAGGCACTTAGACCCAATGTGATTTTGGGCTGTGCAGGGACATCAGTTCTGGGGATGCAAACGCAGATTCAGGATGGGCCTGGTCTGAGTGTTATCGCAGCGACATTACCTGGTGTGCAAATCAAACCCGTACGCTTTCATCCCGGAGAGTGGGGGCAGGTTCTCAACGACACCGAATTTCTCACTCAGCAGATCATCTCCGATCCGCTTGATGATCCAAAGTGTATGGTGCTCCTGGCTGATCCATTCAGCACGCCGATGGTGAGCTTTTTACCTGCTTTGAAACTTGTTGCGCCCGACATGCCTGTCATCGGTGGGATGGCAAGTAGTGGAGATGCGCCAGGCACCAATCGTTTTATCCTAAACGATCAGTACTGGTTTGATGGTGCCATAGGCATCACACTGACGGGCAATATCGCTGTGAACTGTACACTCAGTCAAGGCGCTCGCCCCATTGGCAAACCCATGGTTGTCACCCGAACGGACAAGCATGTCATTCATGAACTTGGGGGCAAACCTGCAATCAAAGCACTCAACGAAATCATCGACACGCTGGGCCCCTTGGAACGCAATCTGGTTAAATCCAATGGCGTACTCGTCGGCAGAGTTATCAACGAATATCAATCACGTTTTGGGCGTGGCGATTTTCTCGTCCGTAAAGTCGTCGGTTATGACGATGAAGCAGGTGTCATTGCTATCAATGATTCACGCTTAAGAGTCGGCCAGACAGTTCAGTTCCATGTGCAGGATCGGGATACTGCAGTCGAAGACTTTACCATGCTCCTGGACCTGCAACGCATCAAAGGTGATCTTTGCGGAGCATTCATATTCCCAAGTCATACACGCACCAAGTCATTCTTCGGTGTTAAACCGACAGATGCTCAATTGGTCTATGACGCTTTAGGTGATCTACCCATGGCAGGCTTCTTTGCAACCGGAGAAATCGGTCCAGTAGGCAATGACAATTATATGCACAGTCACACTGTGAGTATGGTGACCTTTGGGCCTCAGTCGGACGCGTAATCGACTAATCAGATGTCTTGATACGTCTGGCGATGATTGCACGCAAGTGATCGCCAAGTCTCAAAACAAATACTGTCAGAAGTTGATCGCCCTTGCCACGCAGTTGTTTTTGCAAGGTGTCAGGATTGACCAACTTGCCACGTGTTTTGACTTCGACGATACCTGCATCATGTTTTCGCAAGGCAGCTTTGACCTGTTTGATTTTCCAAGGCAGTTCATCCAATACTTCAAAATTCGTCACCCATGGACTGTCGATTAATGTCTCACTGGTGAGTAATCCAACTTTCGGATGCACGCATGCCACGTCCAACTCCCGGCAAAGGCAGGCAATCAGACCAAGTCGTTCGACTGATGAATCAAATGTCATCACATAACGACCAATTTCCGATTCAGGCTCGACATCCCAGACATCATCTTCCTGTCCAACTATTTCCAAGCCCGCAGGCAGCAACGTGGCACGCCGGGCACAGTAAGCCAACTCGCCAGTCCACAATACAGCTTGAACCAATCGGCCGTTCTCCGAAATGATTTCAATTTCGCCTTCAGGTAAGGAGTCGAGTTCGACACCTGGGCCGAGTTTCAAGCAGCCAGTGGGTTGCTGAGCCAATAAAGTTTCCAAGACCTCTAAACCGGGTTGGTAATCAGCGATATTGTGCGTACGACCCTGTTCATTTCGCCTTCCCGGATCGATATGAAAAACTGTGTTGGTGTTCAACTGTAATTGACTGACATCTGAAACGTCCGTTGGACATCCAGCATTTTGTGCTGTCATCCATGCACGGGAAGGTTCCATATCCACGCCTTGAACAGCAAGGCCAGCCCGCGTGAATCCAATCGCGTCACCCCCAATCCCACAGCACAAATCCATGACCGGCTTGCCAAGTGCTAAAAAGCGTTTGGCTTTATGCGTTGAGACCAACAGACTCGATGCCTGTTCGACTCCTGTGCTGTCAGCAAAGAGTTTATTGACGAATTCCTCTGGCCATTTTGTGAGAGCTTTTTGACGGGCTTTAATCAAGTCCAATGCCAAGTGAACCAACTGGATGTCATAATCTTTACGCAGACGACTTACCGCAGTCACGTCAGTCGGATTGACCAACGCTGCCTGCTGTAGCAGTTCCCGCGATTGGGGTTGAGCAAGTAGCTTCCAAAGTTCAAGCGTGTCCGTGGTATCAGGCATTCGAGGATGATACCGGTTTGCGGATGAACATGCAGAGTGCCAACCCGCCGAAGTTCAGGACGCCAAGTATCAAAAGTGCTGTAGCGGGTGAGGTGTAGTCTGCAATCGCGCCGGATATCCAGAGAGTTTGACTCCCCAACGACCAGGCAAGCCCCATGAGAATCCCGCTGGCCAAGGATGCTTTGCCTGGCAGAATTTCCTGTCCCAATGCAACCCCCATCGGATTGACTGTTCCCATTAATCCGCCGGTGAATAAAAGCAGTATTGCAAAGGATGGCAAGGGTAACGTCGGGATTAGAATCATGGTGTAATACAGGACAATGGCGATGAGTAAGGTAACCACAAGCAACAGCTTGCGTCCGAGACGATCGGCAAGGTATCCAGCAGGAACCATCAGTAAAACTGAGCCTCCTACGGCAAAGGCAAACCCGCCACCGTTGACAAACCACTGCGGGTAGCCCTTGGATTCAAGCAATTCCGGGAGCAGAAAGTACATCGCCATGTTCTGGCCCGCAGCAAAGACAAGTAGACCGTACAACGGAAGCAGATGTTGACGCAACACGGTTAATGCTTCACGAAAATGTACGCCGTTGGACTGCTTGACGGCCTTTTGTTCAAGTGGCTTGCACCAGTACCAGACCCATATCATCAAGGGGAATGCGATGGCTAAGATCCAATGCGTATTGCCAGCGTAATTGGTGTACACGTAGCTGAAGATCGTCTGACTGGATGCAAAACCCATCATGCCTACGCCGATAAATAATGAGACCAGCAGCGATCGTTTATGGGCAATGGCATCACCGGCAAGACCTGCAGCGGGGGGATGGAACATCGCCTGCCCAAGTCGTGTGGTAAAGAGCAATGCGAACATGATTACATAAGCACCCACCACGCCAAAGGACTCTTGATGCATGCCAATGGGGCCAAGCAACATCCCCGTGGAAGTCAGCAGTAAGCCAAGGAGGATGTAATGTCTGCGTTTACCACCCGAGTCCGCCCAGATGCCGAACATGGGTTGCATCGCCATGGTTGTTGTGGCTGCCACCGTGGAGATCAATCCCGCCCAGCGCAGATCCAATCCTGCCATTTTCTTGAAGACCGGCCACATCCCACCAAGACAGTCCACCATCGCATGAGCCAATAGCAATGCCATAAACGTGCGGACTGCGCCTTGCTTAAACGCTGGTTCATCAACCGAAGTCACCGAAACAGATTGGGATTGGGCTGTGGTCATAGGACACTCACTTTAACCAGACATGTAAAGCGATGCGATAAGACAAGCGCTCTGGGACATGTCAAAAAATACTTCAATGCCAACTATGACCTGCGAAGTTGACTTTTTGTTCCCGATTTGTAAAAATTCATTGAATTAATTAAAAGCGTGACTAGAATGTCATTCAACAACTAAAAGAACAGAAATGAACCTTGCATGGAGTGAGATGCATGATTAAATCCATTAGTTACTGGGCATTGGAACACGGCTTGGCGGGTACGCATCCAGTCGATCAAGCGTTGGCTGATGCTGACAAAGCTGGATTTGAAGCACTGGAGTTGGCAGTTGGAACCGAAGGTGCGTTTCATGTCGATAGCAATGCGTCCGAATGTCAGAAGATTGCCAAGCTCATTGAGCAATCTTCCATCGAAGTCCCAACGGTCGCAGCAGGTTTGAGTTGGGGATGTAACCCCGTCAGCAATGATGCAGATACACGCAAACAATCCATTGAATTACATGCCAAGGCCTTGCAGCGCACGGCAGATGTCGGTGCCAAAGCCATGCTCATGGTACCTGGCGTCGTCAGTGGCCCGATGTCCGGCGGCAAGCATGTTCGCTATGACCTTGCGATGCAACGTGTCACCGAAGCCGTCGAACAGCTGCTGCCTTTAGCTGAAAAAGTTGGTGTGGACCTGTGTCTGGAAAACGTCTGGAACGGCATGTTCTATTCGCCGACCGAATTGGCAAGTTTTATCGACTCATTTACTTCCAACCGACTTGGAGTCTATTTCGATGTCGGTAATGTCCTGGGGTATCACCAGTATCCACCGCATTGGATTGAGTTGCTAGGCAAACGCATCAAACGTGTTCACATCAAGGACTACGCAGAAAACTTCGGATTTGTAGGCGGGTACACCTTCTGCTCATTGGGGGCTGGTCAGGTGCCTTGGGCTGAGTCCATCGCAGCCCTTAAAGCCATCGGCTACGATCAAACGCTCGTTGCTGAAATGCTGCCTTGGAATCCAGGCTTACTTGAACGAACACGTCTGGAAATGGATCGCATTATCGCATTGGCATAATGTTTTCATTGATTCTTCCAGTTCAATATTCAAAACTTTCAACACTACAAACCAGACTGTTTAAGCAGTTCATCGAAACAGGATCAGACATGGTCAGGATCGGCGTATTGGGATTAGGTACGATGGGCAACACACATTTGGATGCCTATGGCAAAATTGCAGATGCCAACATCGTTGCTGTTTGTGACATTGATCCAGATGTCCTGTCAGGCAAAAATAAAACCGAAGGGAACATTGAAGGGCAGGCCAAAGGTGCCTTTGACCTTCAATCACCGGAACTCAAAAAGTTCACCGATGGCATGGAGATGATCAACGATCCGGATATCGACATGATTGATATCTGCCTGCCAACTCCTGAACATATTCGCTATGCCGTGGCAGCACTCAATGCTGGCAAACATACGTTTATGGAAAAGCCGCTTGCCAGAACAGTCGCCGATACGCAGCAGCTCATTGACGCGACCGCCAATGCCAAGGGATTGAACATGTGCGCCCTGTGTATGCGGTTCTGGCCTCAATGGGTATGGCTCAAAGAACAAGTCGAAAAACAGACCTTTGGTAAAGTCCTCTCAGCAACCTTCAAACGAGTTGCATCCCATCCAGGGCGTGGGTTTTATCTAAACGGTGGTGAATGTGGTGGTGCAGCATTGGACCTGCACATCCACGATACTGATTTTGTGAAATATCTCTTTGGTATGCCCAAGTCCGTGATCAGCCAGGGCTACAGCAAGGAAACGACCGCAGTCGATCATCTGAGCACGCAGTACATTTATGATGATATTCCATTGGTCACGGCTGAAGGTGGGTGGTCGATGACTGACGGGTTTGGATTCCAGATGCTCTACACCGTCAATTTTGAGAAGGCGACTGCCGTCTTTGATATTGGAAAGCCCGAACCGTTGATGTTACATCAAGTCGACAAGGAGTCGGTTGCGGTAACCTGTGAACCGGAGATGGGTTATTACCACGAAATCAAATATTTCCTTGAATGCGTCAAGAACAATACCATGCCTTCCCATGCGACCTTTGCCGATGCAGCCGAATCGGTTAAGATTGTGCTAGCTGAAGTTCAAAGTGTCCAAACAGGCTTGCCTGTTTCACTGGACTAAAGCTTGCAGGGAGGCATAAGTTCTTGCTATTGACCTGATCCAAGGCTACGCCCGGCATCGAAAGTTGCCGGGCGTTTTTTGTTCCCTGGGATTTGAATCGGATAAACGTGCTTTAAGCACAGATGGCCTAATCGGACAGTTAGCGAGTTGATTATTCTTGCTCTCTGACTTGAGTTCGTTACACTGTGTTATGCCAATCGTACGGCGTACTTTTTGAGGATTTCAAACGACCATGTGTCAGCCAATCAGCGGTGAGAATCCAAACCAGCCCGACGAGCCTGGCGGGGCCCACAAAGCTTCGCAAGATGACTCGCCTGAAGGTAGTTCGGATGACGATCACCCTCAACCACTCGCCATTAGTCTGAATTTCCAGACCGCCGATATTCACCCACCCATTGAAGGTTGGTTGGATGTACAATTGTTACATCTTGCGCAATTGGCTGGTGTCCAACAGATGCAACTTTCTGTGGTTATTGTGGCTGATGAGCAGATGTCCCAACTCCACGAACAATACATGGATATCACCGGCACAACGGATGTACTGAGCTTCGATCTAAGCGATGATCCATCGTCCCCTGAACAAATTGAAGGTGAACTGATCCTCTGCATAGATGAGGCGTCACGACAGGCAGCAAGCCGTGAACACGAGACACGGTTGGAACTGCTGTTGTACGCGTTGCATGGGATGCTTCATTTGATGGGCTTTGATGATCATGATGATGACGAATATGACCGCATGCATGCGCGCGAAGATGAGCTGTTAATCAAGGCTGGCTTTGAGGCGCTTTTTGCACGTGATGAAAAAAAACTGTAGCCCCGTAAAACGATCATTGGATCGCTTCACGCTTCGTCCGTACCTCGGATCTGACGAAGATTGGGAATTGAAAATGTAAACGACCGAGGAAAAAGAGTGAATGACGGTGAGTGATCCTGCTATATGGATCGGATTTGTGGCCTGCCTGCTTGGATGCTATTTCAGTGCCTGTAACATTGCCCTTAAGACCTTCAGTCGATCTCGTCTGACGGAGTTATTGGCAGATCGGATGCAGGATGCCAAACTCGAACCTTTTTTCAAGCGTTCGACGCGCATCCCGCTAATGACTGGCACGTTTCGAACAGGTCTTAACTTCATTGTATTGCTGTCTGTCTTCAGTTACCTGGAGCGTTCTTTGACTCTCACGCCAATTCAATTGTATGGCGCGACATTTGTCATCAGCAGTTTTCTTGTGAGTATTTTCAGTGTTGCCATTGCTCTGAGTTGGGCTCGGTATCAACCCGAAGCAATCGTTGCCTGGTCCATTCCGCTGTTAACGATTCTGCTTGCTGTGTTCACGCCAGTCGTGGCATTTTTACATCTCTTTGACCCGATGGTACGTCGTGTTTCAGGTGCTGCACTTGAAGATGATGCAGAGAGCTTTGCCAGCGATGAAGTTATGTCCGTTGTCGAAGAACATGAATCTGTCGGCAGTGTGGACTCTGACCAAAAGGAAATGATCGAAGCGGTCTTCGACCTGTCGAACACCTTGGCGGGGGAAATCATGACCCCACGTACCGACATTGAAGGTATTGACTATGGCAAGTCGCTTGACGATATCCGTGATCTGATTCTCAAAGCAGGTCACAGTCGAATCCCAGTTTATGGTGACAATCTGGATGACATCACCGGTGTGCTTTATGTCAAGGATTTGATCAAGCTCATTAACAATGATGACGATCTTGCAGGATTTGATCTGAAAAATTATCTGCGTGATGTGCTGATGATCCCCGAAACCAAGTCGGTGCGAGACCTGCTTGCGGAGTTTAAAGCAACCAAGGTTCACATCGCCATTGTCCTGGATGAATATGGTGGTACCGCAGGTCTGATTACCATCGAAGACATTTTGGAAGAACTCGTCGGTGACATTGAAGACGAGTACGAAGAAGACGAAGAAAAACCATCGATCCGCAAGATTTCAGAAGACTTGTACGAAGTGGATGCTCGTGTCTATATTGATGATCTCAACGATGAGTTGGAAGTCGAGCTGCCCGAAGATGAAGACTATGAAACTGTCGGCGGATTTGTCTTCTCGACACTTGGCCATGTCCCGGATACAGGTGAGTCATTCAGTCATAGCAATATGATCATAACGGTCACTGGTGCTGAGAAAACCAAGGTTCTAAGTGTCCAGATTCAAATTCAAAAAACAGTCGAAACCCCTGTTTCCAGTAATGGGCATCATGGGTAACTAACCTAAATATTGAAACAAATAAAAACGGCATCGAATGCATGATTCGATGCCGTTTTTTATTGTCACGGCGATGGGTTTAAAACCCTCGCCTTCAGGCGAAACCTTTAGGTTTTACAATTTTTGTCCATTTGAGGTTTGGAATACGTTTTGG
>MDTD01073555.1_pt1 | contig 71272 bp, 62 predicted proteins | sample 811221 | NCBI WGS metagenome assembly MDTD01 (sample SAMN05326646, study PRJNA326480) | marine metagenome | isolation source: seawater | place: Pacific Ocean: South West | collected 2011 | reverse complement strand
GGGACCCGGAGGCTGGTGCCGTTGAGGACGCCATCCAGGTGCTTGAGGACCTTACCGACCGCCGTAGCCGCACCGGTTCCGGTCGGAATGATGTTTCCGAACGCCGAGCGGGCCCGCTCGCTTCCGATGGCGTCCACCACGTGCTGTCCGTTTGTGGCCGCATGTGTTGTTGCCATGAGGCCGGAGACAACGCCGAACTCGTCATCCAGCGCCTTGATGATCGGCGCGTAGCAGTTGGTCGTGCAGCTGGCGTTGGACACGATGTGGTCTTCCGGTCCGAGCTGCTCGTCGTTGACGCCGATGACGAAGATCGGTGTGGCGTCCCTGGGCGGTGCGCTCATGACGACCTTCTGTGCTCCGGCGACGCGGTGCCCTTCCGCTGTGTCACGGGTGAGGTAGAATCCCGAACACTCGAATACCAGATCCACGCCCGATGCACCCCAGGGGATGCGCTCCGCGGATGTCTCGGCAAACACGCGCACCTCACGTCCATCGATCGCGAACCGGTCGCTGCCGCGAGGTTCCACGTCTGCGGGAAACACCCCATAGACCGAATCCCGCTTGAGTGACCGGACGATGTCAGCCGCAGGATAGAGGTCGTTTACCGCAACGATCGTGATGCGGTCCGAGAACCTCTCGGTGATGACTCGAGCAAGATTCCGGCCGATCCGTCCCATTCCGTTGATACCGACTGCGATTGTTCCCATTTCCGTTCCTCCTGTCTGTGCTGAGAGTACGGAGTGACGAAAGATTAATCCAATGAAATGTTTTGATCGTTATCATAAACATGACTTATGATTCGGTCATGGAACTGTACCAACTGCGCGGCTTTGCCCGCGTCGCCAGAGGCGGCACGTTGACCAGGGCGGCCGAGGAACTGCACATCACCCAGCCGGCGTTGAGCAGTCAGATTAGGGCCTTGGAGGACGAGTTCGGGGTTCAACTCTTTGAGCGACGGGGCCGCGGGCTCGCATTGACGACGGTCGGTCAGACCCTGCTTTCCCGCGCGGAGCAGATTCTCGAGCTTGCGGAACACGCGGCCCGCGAACTGTCGGACACCAACGCGCTCAAGGACGGTACGCTCAATATCGGCACCAACGACAGCAACTCGCTCCAGGTCCTCCCCGACCTGCTGGTCCGTTTCCGGGCCGACTATCCCGGCGTGCGTATCAGGTTGTTCAACAGCCATTCGAGCCAGGTCGCTGTGTGGGTCGAGGACGGCACGGTGGAGATCGGCATCGTCACGCTCCCGCTGACGCACCGAACGCTCGTTTCGCATCCCCTGTACGAGCGCGACGACGTGTTGATCGTTCCTCCGGGGCACGACCTCGAGTCTGTCGACCGGATCGCGCCCCGGGATCTCGAAGCCTATCCGTTTCTGTTCCTCCACCGCGGCAGCGTGAGTCACGATCGGCTCATGGAAGAACTCCGGCGCGAGTCGTACGGACCCACCGACATCATGCAGGTCGGAAGCCTGGAGGTCGTGAAACGCTACGTGGAACTGGGCCTCGGTATCTCCATCGTGCCCATGATCAACGTGCAACACGAGGTTCGCTCCGGGCGGCTGGTTGCCAGGAGCCTGCCGTGGATTCCACGAAACGTCGTTGGGGTGGTGCAACGGAAGAGCGCGTACCTGTCTCCCGCGGCGAATGAGTTCGTCCGACGGCTTGTGGACCACACCGCGCCGGAGTGAGGTCGCGACGGTGTCGATGATCGTGCCGTCCGGCGACGCCCGGTGGGGTCGGTGGCTATCCGTTGGCTACGCGCTGGCGACCGACTCCATCGCCGCGCGAAGCGCGAGCGGCTCGCGTCCGATGAGCGTTGCCAGGTCGTCGCGTTCGATGTCCAGTTCTCCCGCCGCTGTGGATTCGTCGAGGGCGACGACAAACCCGGCGGTCTGCTCGTCCGCACCAACCGCCAGGAGTGAGGCCCGTCGTGTTTCGGGACTCACTGCGCGGTACTCGACCGTCCTGCCGAGAACGTCTGACACCGCCGCGGCGAGGTCGTGGTAGTCCCACACAGGGCCGGCAAGCTCGTACACCGCGTTCTCGTGGCCGGTCCCCTGCAGCACCCGCGCCGCCGCCTCGGCGTACTCGGAGCGCAGCGCGGACGCGATCCGCCCGTCGCCGGCGGCCGCCTCAATCACGCCGGTGGACCGGGCGGCTTCGACGTCCTGGGCGAAGTTCTCTGCGTACCAGTTGTTCCGCAGCATCGCGGAGGGAATGCCCGATCGGCGAATGAGCTCCTCGGTCGTTTTGTGGTCCGGTGCAAGGACGTGGTTGGAGGTGTCGGCGCGTGTGATGCTGGTGTACGCCAGGAACCCGACCGTCTGTCGGACCGCCGCCTCGATAACCGCCCTGTGCTGTGCCGCGCGCCGCCCCGGGTCGCTTCCCGAAATCAGGAGGAGTCGGTCGATTCCGGAGAGTGCGGGACCGAGCGTGTCCGGTTGGTCGTAGTCCGCGATGCGGACCTCAACACCACGATCGGCGAGGGGAGCCGCCTTTTCCCGTGATCGTGCGATCGCCACGATCGACGACGGGGCGGTGCCTCCGGAAATGAGATGATCGATGACCAGGGATCCAAGGTGGCCGGTCGAACCGGTAATTGCGTACGTCATACAAACTCCTTGCGGCCAATCTAATACTTACCAATAGTAAGTGCAAACAAAAAGTAAGTGACTTTCCCGCGGTTTCGGGCTACTCTGGAGGCATGGCCGCATCGAACGACATCCGCGCCTCCGGCTACGACGTGTTCGCCGAGGCGTGTCCCTCCCGCCAGGTGTTCGAGCAGATATCCAGCAAGTGGGGGCTTCTTGTTCTGGCGCGCCTGAGCGACGGACCGCTGCGTTTCAGGGATCTCTACCGCGCGATCGGCGGTATCAGCGAGCGGATGCTGTCGACGACGCTTAAGAAACTCGAAGAGTCCAATCTCGTGCTCCGTCGCGAACGGGAGGACACGCCACGGCGCGTGGAGTATCATCTGACCGCGTCAGGATCGAGGCTCTCGGAGGGTGTCGGAGGGCTCATCGATTTGCTGTACGCTGAGCTGGAACGCGAAAACCGATCCGCGGGTGCCGGATGAGCGGCCCACGGAGCGTTCGCCGGGGATGCACGTGAAAACGATCGGAGCGTTTGCCCTGCCGCTTTTGCTGTTGCTCCTGCCTGCAGGCCGAGGCTGCGCCGAGGACTGAGAAAACCCCAGCGAGCGGTACTCGGATGCGTATCTGGAGTACGTGGACGCGATCTGCCCGATCCCCGCGGATGGGATCCACCACTATGTGTTCTTCGCCAGGGACCGCGACGCGATGCGGGGGCACCCGTTTCTCTCCAACGGGCGATTCGAAGGCGCGCAGATTATGTATTCGTGGCGGCAGCTGGAGCCGGCGCGGGACGAGTACGATTTCTCCGTGATCGTTGATGATGCCCGGTATCTTGCCGCCCATGGGAAGCGTCTGTTTGTCCAGTTGCAGGACGCGACATTCTTCGATCGCTACAACGCGGTTCCCGACTATCTGCTCTCGCCGGAGTTCGATGGCGGTGCGATTCAGCAACGCACCGATGACGGACGAACCGAAGGCTGGGTCGCGAAACGGTGGAACCCCGCGGTGCGCGAGCGTTTCGCACGGCTTCTCGTCGCCATGGGCGACGAGCTGGACGGCGTCATCGCCGGTGTCAACCTTCAGGAGACTGCGATCGGCGTCACGCGGGAATACGACCCGACGTTCTCTCCCGAGCGGTACGTCGAGGGGCTGCAGGCGAACATGCGTGCACTTGGTGGCGCGTTTTCCCGATCGGTGACAATGCAGTACGCGAACTTTGTGCCGGGCGAATGGTTGCCGTGGGAGGACAACGGGTACCTTCGTTCGATCTACTCCTACGGTGAGGAGATCGGTGTCGGGCTCGGTGCGCCGGACCTCCTGGTGCGCAGGAAGGGGCAGCTGAACCACGCCCTGGCGATGATGCACGAGGGGGCGTTTACCGTCCCCATCGGCATCGCCGTACAGGACGGGAACTACATCGGAGAAACCGGAACAAACGAGATTCGCACCGAGCGCCACTCCATCGTTCCCATGCTCCACGCGTTTGCGCATCACTTTCTCGGTGTATCGTACATGTTCTGGAGCTATCAGGAGCCGTATTTCTCCGAGGATGTGATTCCGTGCTTTTCGGGCGGGTAGCGGCGCCCGTGCGCGGCTCCATCAGTCCCATCATCGCCCGGCGATCGCCAGAAGCGCCGCGCAGCGCTCGATGAACTCGACGAGGCTCCGCAGCTTCCCGTGTTTTTTGTTCATGGCATACCTCCCGTATGGAATGGTGAGAGGATAGTCGGCCGCCGTTCCGGTCGGGAGAACCAATGGACGCGATTCCCTGAGGACCAATCCCGGCGGAGGGGTGGCCAGGGCGTGACCGCCATCGCAGCCGTACACAATCGCGACGGAATCGGTGACAATCGGAGCGTGTCATGTTCGGGATAGTGTTGGATCGAGACTCATCGCAATCGCTGGCGCTGCAACTCACAAACGCCCTCCGGGGGGCGATACGTGCGGGGACGCTCTCGCCGGGGAAACGGCTTCCGGCGACGCGAGTGATGGCGGAGGAACTGAGCGTCTCGCGGAACATCGTGGTCACGGCGTACGAACAGCTGGTGAGCGAGGGCTACCTGGAAAGCCGCGTCGGTCGTGGAACAACGGTCGCGCCGGGGACGGCATGGACGATGCCCCGCGCCCATCCGGTGCCGTCGGTGGTCGGGATGTCCCGGAATGTGAAGTATTCGCTTATCCCCGGGGTTCCCGATCTTGCCGCGGTGCCGGTTCGACGCTGGATGGAGTGCGCCTCCGACGCTCACCGCAACGCATCCCCGGAAGCGTGGACGTATCCCGAGGCGCAGGGGGAGCGGGAGTTGCGGAGGGAGATCTGTGGATACCTCTTCCGCATACGGGGTATCACCGTTCCCCCGGAACGCGTTCTGGTGACCGCGGGTACCGCCGAGGCGTTGCGACTGCTTTCGTCCTTTTTCCGCGGCCGGGGCTACTCGCGGTTCGCCGTCGAGAATCCCAGCATCCACTACGCCAGGGATATCGCGCGAATCGCAGGGCTCGCGGTGCACGAGCTCGATCAGGACGGGACGGCGGCGCTTCCGCCGGACCGCGTGGAGCCCGGGAGCCTGGTATACCTGACACCGAGCCACCAGTTTCCGCGCGGGGGCCTCATGCCCGCTCCACGGCGGATGGCGTTTCTCCAGGCGGTCGGCGATGGAAACGGGTTCGTACTGGAGGATGACTACGACTCCGAGTTCCGCTTTCGCGGAGTCCCGCCGGAACCGATGGTCGAACTGGACCCCGACCGGGTCGTGTACATGGGGAGTTTCAGCAAGGTGCTGTCCCCGGCGTTGCGGCTGGGATTCATCGTTGTCCCCGAGGCGCTTGTGACGCCGCTGGTGGAGCACCGGCGACGCGTCATCTCGGCACCGCCGGTCTTTCCTCAGCGAGCGCTCGCACGATTCCTCGGTCGCGGCTATCTCGAAAAACACCTCTTTGCCATGAAGAGAACGTACGCGCGGCGCGCCGCGCGGATCCTCGAGTTTCTCGATCGGGAGTTCCCGAACGCCGAGGTGCGGGGAGACGCGTGCGGGTACCACCTCTGGGTTCGATTTTCCGGCGTGAGCTCGGCAGGCGCGGTGCGCCCGGCGTTCGACGCGGACTTCTTCGAGGCGTGCGCCGACCGCGGTCTCGCGGTCAAGGGCGAGGGGCACTACACGTTCGACGAGTCCGTCGACACCGACGCGCTGGTTCTCGGCTACGGGAACATCGGTGACGACCGGCTGGACGACGCGCTCGCGCTGCTGGCGGAGCTCGTCTCGCGCCGGGTGTGATCGGACGAATCGCCGGTGTCGTAACTGACCGAACGGACGCGCAACGGGAGCGGAGTCGGTCCAACCGACGGTCAGGGCGCCTCCGAGGTTTGCCAGGCCCTTCCGTCGGTCGCCGCGCGGGTCTCCCAAAAAGCCGTGTATACTGGGGCCATATGGCCACGCACCACGACTCCGTTCCCGACACGATCTCCGAGCTGCATCCGGCGTGGGCGCTGGCTTCGGCGGACCGGCTCTCTTCGGCCCTGGACCACGCCGAGGCGTTTACCGCCGCCTACGCCGCCTCCGAGAACGGAAGCGCGGCAGCCCGGGAGGCGGCGGCTCTGAGGGTGCAGTTTCCGGCGATTCTCCTTCCGCCGGAGGAGGGGGACCGATTCGCCGGCCGGGTTCGCTACGGGCTGGTGGGATTCAGTCCGGAGCCGGTGGGGCTCGGGTACTACTGTGCTCGGGACGCCCTGACCCGGGCGGGTGAGCGCTATCCCCACGAGGGCGACCGGATCCACGCGCTCCTTGCATTCTGGGAGGAGCGTACCACCGACCGACGAACGCGGGCGGCGTTCCCCGACGACCTCGCCGGGCTGCTGCCCTCCGACGCCTGGACCCAGGAGAGTGGTGTCGCGTTTCCGCTGTACCGTATGGCGGGCACAACCCTCGACTACCGACGGCTCCTGCGCCTCGGCCTCGACGGGCTCGAGGAACTGACGGCGGAGACGCCGTTTTCCCACGTGGTCCCGACGCTGCGGCGATCGCTGGAGTGGTATCGCGCCGCTGCCGGCGGTCACACCGACCCCGCCGGCGCGGCGATTGCCGACACGATCGCCGCGATCCTGCACGCCCCGCCGGCGACCTACCGGCAGGCGATCCAACTCTTCTGGCTCTACGCACTCCACGCCGGCACCTGGAACTACGGCCGCCTGGACGACGCACTGGGACCGTTCCTGGCCGCCGACCTTGACGACGGCCGCCTCACCGAGGAGGAGGCGCTGGATCTCACCGTGTCGCTCTGGCGTCTCATGCAAGCCTACGACAACCAGTTCAACAACCGGGTGATCGTCGGCGGGATCGGTCGGTCAAACCCGGTCGCCGCGGACCGGTTCGCGTTGATGGCGATCGAGGCGACGCGGCGGCTCCGGGGCAACCAGCCGCAACTGTCCCTGCGGTGCTCCGCGGACCAGGATCGCCGCCTCTGGGAGCGGGCAATGGATGCGATCGGCGAGGGGACGACCTTTCCCATACTCTACAACGACGACGTCAACGTTCCGGCGGTGGCCCGCGCGTTCGGGGTGGAGGAGTCGATCGCCGCTGAGTACACACCCTTCGGGTGCGGCGAGTACGTCCTTGGCCCGCACAGCGAGGGCTCTCCGAACGGGGTGATCAACCTCATGAAGGCGCTCGAGGTTGCGCTCCACGGTGGCGTTGATCCGTGGTCAGGTCGTCGGGTGGCGGCGCTTCCCGAGGCGACGGAGCTTACCTCCTTCGAGGCGGTGTGGGACGTGTACTGCACCGTGGTGGATATGCACGTGGCAGCTCTGGCGCGACATCAGATGATCGAGTACGAGGTGGTCGCGGCTGAAGCCCCCTTCGGCTTTATCAGCGCGCTCACCGCAGGGTGCATCGAGCACGGGACGGGGGCGTTCGCCGGCGGGGCAGAGCACCGCGGAGGTACGATCGAAACCTACGGGAACACCAACACCGCCGACAGTCTCCACGCGATCGACGAACTCGTGTTTAGCCGCGGCGTCGTGAGTCTGCCGGAGCTGGTGCGCGTTCTGGATGCCGATTTCCAGCTGGACCACGAAGCGGGCGGCTCCGGCGGCCAGCGGGAAACGCACCCGCTCCTGAACGCGTGTCTGGCGGTGGCGAAGTACGGCAACGACGACGATGTAGCGGACCGGATGGCGCAGCGCGTGCACGCGCAGGTGTGTGGCGCCGCCCGGGAACAGGCGCCGCGTGTGGGGCTCGACAGTTACCTGGTCGTGATCATCAACAACTGGGCCAACACGATCCTCGGGCGGCGCACCGGTGCGGGTGCCGACGGCCGCAGGGCCGGAGCGCCGATGGCCAACGGGAACAACCCAACCCCCGGCATGGACCGCACCGGTCCGACCGCCGTTCTCAACTCCCTCGCGAAACTCGACCCCACGGTCCACGCGGGCGCGGTACAGAATATGAAGTTCAGCCGGGAGTGGTTTGGCGGAATGCGTGCGAAGATGGATGCGCTCCTGAAAACCTACTTCCGGAGCGGCGGTACCCAGGCGATGATTACGGTGGTCGATCGGGGCGACCTTGAGGCGGCGATGCGGGAGCCGGAGAAATGGGGACACCTGATGGTACGGGTCGGCGGATTCAGCGTGCGATTTGTGGATCTCCCGCCGGCGGCGCAGCAGGAAATCCTCCAGCGGACGCTCTATTGACGGGGGCACCATGGCTGGCGCGGGGAACAGAACCGACGGGACGGTCGGCATGACAGACGATGACGGCATGATCGACGAAGCCGGCGCGACAAGCGAAACTTCCGGCATCGTGCTGGACATCCAGCGGGCGGCGCTCCACGATGGTCAGGGGCTGCGGGCCACGGTGTTTCTCAAGGGATGTCCGCTTCGTTGTGCCTGGTGCCACAACCCGGAGTCGCAGGCGGCGTACCCCGAGACTGGCGCGAGCGGGAAAATCTACGGCGCGTCGATGTCGTTGGCAGCGGTGATGGCGGTGGTGGAGCGCGATCGCGGGTACTACGATGCCAGCGGCGGCGGTGTCACGCTCTCCGGCGGCGAACCGACGCAGCAGTTTGGGTTCTGCCGGGAGCTGCTGCGCGCAGCACGGCGCGCAGGCATTCACACCTGTCTGGATACCTGCGGTGAGCTCCCCACCTCCCGCCTCATCGAACTGGTTCCGCTGGTGGATCTCTTCCTCTTCGACATCAAGCTCGCCGATGCGGAAGGGCACCGACGATGGACCGGCGTGGATGGCACGCTCATTCGCCGCAACCTGGATGAGCTGCTCCGTCGGGGCGCGGCGGTTCACCTTCGGGCACCGATCGTCCCGGGGGTCAACGACGATCCGGTCCACGATCGGTTCCTGAGAGATCTCGAGGCCACCGGACAGTTCGTGGCCGTGGAGCGCATGCCGTACCACGACATCGGCCGCAGCAAGTACGAGGATCTGGGCCGGCAGCCGCCGGCGTTCGACGGTTTCTTGCGTCCCGGGGTCGACTGAACGATACTCTGGGTTAAAGGGAATCGAACTCCATGGACTCTCCATTGCGGTCGATCGACGAGCGACTGCTCGCGACGATTCCGCCGTCAGCGCTCAAGACACTGCTCGACGCCAGCATCGCCTTGGGGTCGAGTCTCGACCTTGGCGAGACGCTCGAGCGAACGGTCGAAGGCGCAACGGAGCTGCTCCGCCTCGACACCGGTGCCGTGTACACCGTGGACGGGGAGGTGTTGCTGCTCGGTGCGACGGTGCCGGCGTTGCCCCCGGATTTCCCGGATGAGCTCCGCCGCGCGTCTATTCACGACCACCCCACCATCAGGCGCGCGTTGGCCACCGGCACATCCGTCGTGGTGGAGGATGCGCTGAAGGCCGATTTCACTCCCGCGGAGCGGGCAGTGGTCGACGCGCGGGATCTTCGCTCGGTTCTGTACATGCCCCTCATGATGCGCGGTGAACCGATCGGCGTGTTCATCGTGGGGTCGTCCGCCGGGCACCGTCACCACTTCGCCGAGGCGGACATGGATCTCGCCCGGGCCTTTGCCGCCCTTGCCTCGGCTGCGGTTTCGAACGCGTGTCTCATGAGGCGCGCGCGCCGGGCGGTAGACGACCTCACCCGCGCCTACAACTCCACCATCGAAGGGTGGTCGCGGGTCCTCGACCTGCGCGACCACGAAACGGACCGCCATTCGCTCCGCGTGGCCGATCTCACGGTGGCCCTGGCACGGGAAATGGGCATCGGTGAACCGGCGATCGGCGATCTCCGGCGCGGAGCACTGCTCCACGACATCGGAAAGATCGGTGTGCCCGACGCAATTCTGAACAAACCGGGAGCGCTTACGCCGAAGGAGCGCGCGGTCATGGAAACCCATCCCACGCTGGCCCGGGAGATCCTCTCGACGATCGATTTTCTGGAGCCCGCCCTCGACATCCCGTATTGCCACCACGAGAAATGGGACGGCAGTGGATATCCGCGAGGACTCAAGGGCCAAGACATACCCCTCGCGGCACGGCTTTTCGCGATCGTGGATGTCTACGATGCCCTGACCTCGGACCGCCCCTATCGCGCGGCGTGGTCGCGCAAGGCGGCGATCGAGTTCATTCGCGGGCAGTCGGGGATTCACTTCGACCCGACCGTGGTCGATGTCTTTCTCTCCGTGATCGGATCGCGGGGCTCGCATATTTGATCGCATCGGCACTCTGGATTAGACTTACGTTCGGTGATTGGGCGGCCGCGACGTCAGCCCGCCAAACCGATGATTCACGCAGGGTCGTATCAGAGCTGTTCCATCATCATCCACGGTGAAATGGAGCGGCGCCATCAGTTGTTTCTCGCCTCCATCGGGCGCCTGATTGCGGACGCCAGGCGGACGCGTGACCTGTCGCAGGAGGAACTCGCCGAAATCGTGAATCTCTCCCGCAACGCGATCTCGGCGGTCGAGACCGGAACGAGCGATCTGCGAGTCGTCACCCTGACGCACATATTCGACCGCCTCGGAGTCGAGTCGACACGGCTGGATCTCGGGGCCTGGACGATCCGGTGCGAGCGCTTCGGTCCGCCGAACGAACCGGTCCCGGAGTCCACGCTTCGCCGCGCCCTGGCCGGGGCCGTGGATTCCATGAGGCGTGCCCGTGGCGTCTCCCGGGAGACGGTGTCCGACAGAACCGGCGTGCACAGGAACACGATTGCCCGCATCGAGAACGGAGTCGGAAGCATGCGGACCACGACGCTTGCGGACCTCTACGCGTTTTTCGGCGTTGTGCGACTCGTGATCGTTCCAGACCCGGAGCCATTGCCGATCACAACCCCATCGGAAGTATCAGCCGTGATCATTCCCGGTCGACGTCCGCTGCATTTGCTGAATCGATAGTCCGAACCTCAACACCACCAGGCGGTTGCGGCGCCAGGCGGTCACGTCGCCACACGATCACGCTGAAATGACTTCATGGCACAACGGCGACGTCGCGCCACCACCTCCGGTTTTCTGCCATGCATATTGTGCAACAATCCGCTGTGTAGACCGCCCCGACTCACCGGTTTAGCGTTGAACCATACGTTTTCCGGGGAGGTGGCATATGGTCAAGAGACGGGTTCTCGCGGTTCTGTGCGCGGTCGGCGCCATGGCCCTCGCAACGACGGGGTGTGATCTGCTCGGTTCGGAGGATCAGTCCGACAGCGTTGACTCCAGTGGGCCGTATCGGGTTTCGTCGATCGAGTTCATGGATTCAAACAACACGCTGTCACGATCCGACGACGATACGCTCATCGGCGAGGTTGTGTTCCCCGGCGGCAGCAGTCCGGTGGGAACCTTCGAGGTCGCCATCCGCAGCGACGGCAACGCGGACGGCGACGTGGTCGACCCGCGCGAGACGGTCCTCGAAGCGTACGTGTACCAGGACGCGGACACCGTGGGGATGGTCACGCTTTTCGAGAACCTGGACGACGACGGTCTGTACGACGACAAGGTGGCCCGGACGCAGTTCACCAACGGATTCTACGGCTACATCTCCCGAACGACCGAGTACGACAACGGCGGTGACAAGGAGAACCCGGTCCCGAACGGGACCTTTGGCGATGCCACAGACACGCCATCGCTGCGCCGTGTCCGGACGTATACCAGCCAGGGCATGCTGCAGGACGAGGAGTTCTTCCTGGACGAGAACGCCGACGGTACGTTCGCTCCCGAGGAGCTGAAACAGCGACAGGAGTTCACGTTTGATGCCTCCGGCAACCCGGTTGCGGTTTCGACATACGTCGACGCCGACGCCGACGGCCAGGTGAACGATCTTTCAGGGCGCCAGACCTACACCTATTCCGGTGGACACCTCACCGAGATACTGAGCGAGGACGATACCGATGGAGACGGGGCGCTGGACAGTCGGGCAACCGCGGTCTACGAATACGATGACCGGGGCCTGATCGAGTACGGATACTTCGACTGGGGCGGTGACGGTCCCGTCTGGTCGGGCTACTTTACCTGGGAAGAGGGTGACTGCATCATTCGGGGCGAAGACGTCATCATGTCGGTAAACACCGACGGGTTCTTCTGCTTCACGTTGGGGCTTGAGTAGTGTGGCGGTCGAGGGAGGCCTGCACCCGCCGGCGTCTTCAGGTACACTGGAGCGATCCCGTTCCCGCCTCCCGCCAACACCGGGGTTGTATACAGAAGATTGTTGCACACGACCACGCAAATCACGTCCCGAACGAGACTTCTCGCTCGGACCATCGCCTGTCAGATGGATCTCGCGTCCGCACCGTGAGATACACGCGATTCTGCAACAAGGTGCTGTATACTGCCCACGGTACCACGAGAATTTGTTGGAATTCATTAAGTTAGCCTGTACTAACTCTTGTCAAAGCTGACTGCATCGGTCATAAATATGCAACACCGTTTTTGTGAGGCAGGACCGTGCAGACGAGACAGAGTAGCAGGATCATCATCATCGGGCTGGCGACCGCCATGGTCGCGCTCCTTGGCGCGTGTGCCGACGGGGCGTCTGAAGACGCCGACACCGCGGCCGGTACCGCAACGGGCGATCGCGCCGTCGCCGCCGATCAACCGTCGGGACCGTCCGACGCGGTACGGCGGCGCATCACCACGGAGTATACCGCCTACGTTCTGGACGAGGCGGACGCGTTTCTCGCAGCGAGCGACGCCTTCGCCGACGCGGTCATCGCCGGGGACGTGGAGACGGCGCGGGAGCTGTACGCTCCGGCGCGCATGCACTTTGAGCGCATTGAGCCGATTGCCGAGGCACTGGGCGATTTCGACCCGCGCCTGGATGCACGGGAAGGCGATGTTCCCGATGAGGAGTGGCGTGGGTATCATCGCCTCGAAAAACTGTTGTGGGTTGAGGGGACGGCCGCCGAGCGCCAGCACTACGCAGCGCTCCTGAAAGAGGACGTCGCGCTGCTCCGGGGACGGCTGGAAACGGTTGAGGTGGCGATTCCCGATCTGGTAACGGGCACGATCGAGCTGCTGAACGAGATCTCCTCCAGCAAGGTCACCGGTGAGGAAGAGCGGTACAGCCACACCGATCTGTGGGATTTTGCCGCCAACCTCCAGGGATCCTACGAGATCTTCACGCTGCTGAAGACCCATCTGGACAGTGCGGACCACCGCCTGGCGACGACGATCGAATCGCGGTTCAACGCCGTCTTCGAGACCCTTTCATCGCTCGAGCGCGGCGACGGCTATCTCCTGTACACCGAACTCGATGAGGAGCACGTTCGCACGCTTTCGGCGCAGATCGACGCGGTCGCGGAGCCGCTGGCGACGATCGGCACGTACTTTCCCGAATCGTGATGCAGACCGGGAAACGATCGCGCCGACGCCGCCGAATCGCGCTGATTACTGCGGCGATTCTCGCAGTTGCGGCCATCGCCACCGGTGTGGCCCTCGCGACGGGCGCCATCGGCGGCACCGCCGATACTGTGGCATTCCACGGCCCCCACCAGGCCGGGATCGCCACGCCGCAGCGACAGTTCGCCTTTGTCGCCGCCTTCGATGTCACCACCACTGACGCCGCGGAGCTCCGGCACCTGCTGGAAGTCTGGACCGAGCAGAGCGCAAACCTCACCGCGGGGCGGCCGGCGGCGCCCACCGGCGCGGGAAACACGGCGCCGGGCTCCACCGGCGAGGCGTGGGGGTTCGACCCCGCGGGCCTCACGGTGACGTTTGGTGTCGGGCCCGGACTGTTTGACGGTCGGTTCGGGCTGGCGACACAACGGCCCGAGGCGTTCTCTCCCCTCCCCGAGTTTCCCGGGGATCAGCTCCAGGAGCGCTGGACCGGTGGCGACCTCGTGGTTCAGACCTCCTCCGACGACTACCAGATCGCGTTCAACGCGATCCACAACCTGAGCCGCGCCGCGAAAGGCTACGCGGTCCTCCGCTGGGTGCAGCAGGGATTCCTTCCGGGCCCGGAGGCCAACCCGCACGGCGACACCGGTCGGAACCTCGAAGGGTTTCGGGACGGAACGGCGAATCCCGACATCGACGACCCCGAGGTGATGGATTCCGTGGTCTGGATCGGTGACGACGGGCCGGAATGGGCCCGCGGCGGGAGTTACCTGGTCATGCGCCGGATACGAATGCTCGTCGAGGTGAGGGACCGATCCTCGCTCGACGATCAGGAGCAGACGATTGGCCGGCACAAGGAGTCCGGCGCACCGCTCGGCGGGAGTGACGAGCACGAGGAGCTGGAACCCGGCACCCTGCCGGAGGACTCCCACGTGCGTCTGGCCCGCGGCGATGGGACTACGGAAATGCTTCGTCGCGGCTACAACTACGTCGAGGGGCTGGATCCGCAGACGGGTCAGTGGAACGCCGGGCTGGTGTTTCTGGCGTTCATGAAAGACCCCGCGACACAGTTTGTGCCCGTGCAGATGCGCCTCGCGTCCATGGATGCCCTCAACGAGTACATCAGGACGATCGGAAGCGGCGTCTACCTCATGCTTCCAGGCGCCCGGGACGGCAGCTACGTCGGGAGCGGACTGCTTCCTCCGCCGACCGAGCGGGCGGCGATCGAGGCGGTTCAGGCGCGTCTCGGCCGTCTCGCGGCGGCAGCCCGGTCCGGCGCCGGGTCGGCGCGCCTGGAGGAGTTGTTCCACGCGGCGGACAACGCCTGGCGGTCCGCGAATCGTGAGGTGGCGTTTCCCGCGGACCTGGTGTCGGCGATGGAAACGGGGCTGTCACAGCTTGGTGCAGCGATCGGCGGCGAGGCCACGACAGCAGGCGGCGAGGCCACGACAGCGGGCGGCGAGACCACGACAGCCGGCGACGAGGCGGGTCTGACCGGCGCCGGGAATCTCGTCGCGCTCCTTCAGGCCCGCGCCGACGAGCTCGGCGCTGCGTCGAATCCCGCGTCCGGGGCCGATGGGATTCCGGCGCTTGCCGCAGCCGTTGAGCGCGCCCGCGAACGGCTTGCTTCCGGGGATGCCCCCGCCGCCGCCGAGGCGTACGGTGAGTTTGTTGCACTCTGGCCCACGGCGGAGGGTGCGGTCCGGAGTGCCAGCGTTGCCGCCTACCGCGAGATCGAACAGAATCTGGCCGCACCGCGGATCGCCCTGGCGTCGGACCCGCCGGACGTGCCCCGCGCCGAGCGGAGCCTGGATGCGATCTCCCAACGGCTCGCGACCATCGGTGTCGGTGTCGGTGGACGTGTCGATGGCGGTGGCGCGTCCCGCGCGGGCTTCGGCGCCGTGGATGTGATGATTCTGGTATTTCGCGAGGGGCTCGAGGCGCTGATCGTGCTCGCCGTGCTTCTTGGGTTCCTGCGCCGGGCCAGGCACCCGGAGAAGTCGCCATGGATCTGGGGCGGCGCCGGCGCGGGATTGCTGCTCAGCATCGCCGGCGCCGTTGCGGTCACCGCCGCCGTCGACACCTGGTCCGGGTTCTTTGCGCAGGAAACGATGGAAGGGGTTACCGGGTTGATCGCCGTTGCGCTCATGCTGACGATAGGGATATGGATGCACCACAAAACGGTGGTTCGGAACTGGAACCTGTTTCTGCACCGGAAGGTCGGAGACCTCCTGTCAAACGGGCGAATGGTCTCGCTGGCGGCGCTCGCCGGACTCGCCGTGCTCCGGGAAGGGGCCGAAACGATCGTGTTTCTCTGGGGCGTGGCGGGGAGCATTCCGGTGAGCGCGCTCCTGGAGGGCTTTCTCCTCGCCGGCGGCGTTCTTGTCGCGATCGGCTTCGTGATCCTGCGACTGTCGCGGCGTCTGCCCCTTGTGTGGTTGCTGCGGGGGTCGACCGCACTCATCTACTACATGGCGGTGAAGATCGCCGGACAGAGCCTGGTGAGCCTGCAGGCGTCGGGTGTGCTTCCCGCGACTCCGCTTTCCGTACCGGCGGTCCTTTCCGGGATCGGCGTCGCTTCCTCGTCGCTGGCGGCGGCGGTGCAGATGGTGCTCTTTGCCGTCGTTGCGATCCTCGTGGTTCATCCGTTCGTTGCGGCACGACGACGGGCGGCCGATGCGTGAGCGTGACGATCGTCGACGCGCTCAGAACAGGCACTCGATGCTTTTGAGCTGCACTTCGATCAGTGGTTCCACGTCTTGGGGAGTGAGGGTTCCGACACAGCGACCCATTCCGGCGCGGAGCCCGTCGTAGATCACCCAGAGCAGGTTTACCGCCGTCCGCGGGCTCGCCTCACCGGGAAGCTCTCCGTGCTCGATCGCCCGCTGCGTAATGTCGACCTCCCGCTGGTAGGTGTTCTTGACAACCCGGTTGTAGCGTTCCCAGATGTCTGCCAGTTCCGGATGGGTGTCGATCCCGACAAAAAAATTCGGTTCGTAGTGGCGATACGACAGGACGCAGCAACGCAGGATCTCGCGATAGATGGAGATGATCGGGGCGCCGGAGGTGAGGATCGCGTCCATTGAGGTCGAAAAGCTGTGTTCCCACCGCTCGTAGGCCGCCGCGTACAGCCCGCGCTTGTCCTTGAAGTGGTAGTAGATCGGGCTTCTCGTGACGCCGAGGAGCGCCGTGATGTCGGTGAGGAGTGTGGATGCGTATCCCTTTGCCGCGAACACGTCTATGGCGGTTGTGATCACGCGCTCCCGGGTGCTGTCCGCGTTTTCGTCTCCCATCGTCACACAATACGCCGGAGCGGGCCCCGGTTGCAAAAGGGGCCCACTCCTGACGCGGGGATGAGCTACTGCACCGCGGCGGCCGCGTTCCGGCCGGCCACGCGGCCGAAGGTCAGCGACATCTGAATCGAGGTACCGCTTGCCGGATACACCGTGTTGAAGAAGCTGCCGTTGGCCACCTCTCCCGCGGCGTACAGCCCCGGAATCGCGTTGCCATCGGTGTCGATTACGTGTGTGTCGAGATCCACTTTGATTCCGGACATCGTACCCAGCGTTGCCGGAACGATCCGCAGGGCGTAGTACGTCGGCGTATCGATCGTGGGCTGACCCGCCAGCGGCTTGCCGAAGTCCTCATCGACACCGGCGTCGATCATGTCGTTGTACCGCGCCACCGACGCCTCGAGGCCCTCGGGATCGATTCCCGCCTGCTGCGCCAGTTCCGCCAACGTGTCGGCGCGAACGGCAGACCCTTTCTCTACCGCGTCGTCGAGGGTCTCGACGTACGTTTTGCCGTCGAAGATCAGATACGACACCTGATCCTCCTGTTCGATGAGGCGTTCAAAAAAGAGCGGGTAGTCGATCGCCTCGTTCACGAACCGTTCCCCGTCCGTGTTCACGTACATGTACGGCATCCACATGAGCATGCAGATATCGGTGGTGTAGGCGGGCTCGTTCTCCACCGCCCGGAACCCGATCACGCCACCGTGGGAGACGACATCGGCACCGAGATCGAGGGCCATGGTGAGGCCATCTCCGGTGTTGCCGGACCCGACAAACGTGGTCGTTCCCTCCGCGACGGGAGCGTATTCCTGAACGAGGTCGGGGTTGCGGTCAAACCCGCCGGTGGCCAGGACCACGGCGCCCGCCTCAAAGCGGAGGTCAGTGTCATCACTGTCCACGGCGCGCACGCCGGTTACCCGACCGTCATCGGTGAGCAGTTCCTGCGCCGCGGTGCGGGTGAAGATCTCGACGCCGAGGGATTCGGCGCGAGCCTTGAGCGGATTCACGAGGTCGGCACCGTGGTTCGCAGGCGTATGTGCGCGGAGGACGGGGCTGGTTCCCGCCGTGGTCAGCGTCGGAAACGCGACCCCGAGCTCCTCGAGCCAGTCGATCGTCCCGCCGGACCGTTCCGCGACAAACCGCAGAAAATCCGGGTCGTTCACGCCGTCTGCGCGGTCGGACCAGTACGCGACCAGCGCGTCGACGCTGTCCTCGACGCCCGCTTCGCGCTGAATCCGTGAACCGGTGGCGTAGACGATGCCACCGGAGAGCACCGTACTCCCACCGACCATCGGGAGCTTTTCCAGGAGCGCGACACTGGCGCCGGCGTCCGCAGCCTCGATCGCCGCGGCGAGACCCGCCGCGCCGCCGCCCACCACGACCACATCGTATGTTCCGACCAGTTTGCCGTTGTTGGCGCAGCCCGCCAAAAGAATCGCCGCTGCAACGGCCATACCAACGAGTTTTCTGTTCATTCCGTGTTCTCCGTTTCCGATTTCTGTGCGACAGACGAGGACAGCGCCTGATCGACCGCCGTCTTGATTGCTGTGGATGTGACCGTTGCGCCGGTGACATCGTCAACGTCGGTGGATTGCGCCTCGATCATCGCTGCCGGCAGTTCCTCGAGCGCGATATCGGACACACCTTCTGTCTCGTTCTCTGAGACGATCGTGATGTCGGCGATCCGGCCACCGTCGATCGATACGGACACATCCACGGGGCCGTGTACGCCCTCGCCGGTGCCCGAGAACGATCCGTCGGCCCACGGTGACCCCGCGGTTCCATCGCATCCGGAAACGAGCGCGATCACAGTCGCAACGGCGAGGACACCCACCAGTCGCGAGTACGAATACTTCATTCCTCTCTCCTGTGTATTGTACATGCATGCATGTATGTTTTGCGAATCGCATCGTATACCGATCGAACATTTCGTGCAAGAGTTATCGATAAACTATGACGCAATACGCGGACCGTCGGGTATCCACGGCGACGCGCGGTGGCGTACGATGTCGACCAGGCACGAAGGTAGGGACGATGAGAAAAACGTCACGAGACATCCAGGCGGAACAGTCAAAAAAACGAATCTACGAGACCGGCATCGCCCTGTTCGCGATGAACGGGTTCGACAACACCAGCGTGTCCGACATCTGCCGGGAGGCGGAATGCTCCGTTGGTGCCTTCTATCACCATTTCTCCTCGAAACACGCGCTGTTCGACGAGGCGTTCGAGATCGCCGACAGGGAGTTCGCCCGACGCAACTGTGAGGACGCTGTGGAGCGATCGCAGCCTGCCGACAGAGGTGCCGTGATCCGATATATGGAACACTACGCACGCCTTGTGAACTCCAACGGCCTGGAGTTTTCGAAGCATTTCTACACGTGGTCGAACAAGATGTTCATCAAGGAAGGCCGCGCGATGCAGACGTGCCTCGCCGCACTGCTCCAGCGCGGGGTCGAGTCCGGTACGCTCACGCTCACCATCGAACCGGAGGCCGCATGTGAATGGCTGTTCGTATGCGCCCGCGGAATCGTGTTTCACTGGTGTCTGCACGAGGGCGGTTTTGACCTTGTTGCGCGCATGCGCGAGTCGGTCGATCGCCTCCTTGCGGGAATCGAAACGCGAGCGTGAAGAAGGGCCCCGCACGGGGCGGGGCCAGGACAACGGGCGTCGTGTCGACCCGCAATCGTGGGACGCTGCGGGCTACTCAGCTGTGGGCTGCTCCGCTGCGGCGTTGGTTCCCGCGATACGACCGAACACGTTGACGTCCACGAGGGCGTTGCCGCCGAGACGGTTCGTCCCGTGGATTCCGCCGGTGGTCTCACCAGCCGCATACAGACCGGGAATTACGGTGCCGTCGGTGTCCAGCACCTGGGCGCGTTCGTTGATCCGAATGCCGCCCATCGTGTGGTGGACGGTCGGTTTGCGCCCGCCGGCGAAGTACGGCGGTGTGTCGATTCGGTACTGAAAGAGCGTGCGTCCGAACTCGTCGGGACCGCCGGTCTCGACCGCCTCGTTGAATGCGGCCACCGCTGCGACGAGGTTGTCGGGATCAACATCCATCTGCACGGCCAGCTCCTCCAGTGAGTCGGCCATCAGCGCACGACCCTGGTCCACCAGCTCCTGAATCGTTTCGTTGAAGTTGTTGGTGGTGTCCATCGTCGGATAGTTGTGAGAGTCCAGGACGATCCACATGAAGGAGTCTTCCTGGTCGAAGAGCGCCCGGGTCATGACATCGCGGCGGGCGCCCTCATCCACAAACCGGTTTCCGTCCTTGTTCACGAAGATCCGGTTCTCAACCGCCTGTTCGATATTGCCGGAGAGGCTTCCGGTGACAGGGTCTCCCATCGGCAGGAGCTGGATGTACTCCAGTCCCACAAGATCCGCGCCAACAGCCTCGGCCATGGCGAGGCCGTCTCCGGTCGCCCCCGGATGGTTGGTGGTTCCGATCTCCGCGAGTGACGGCCAGTGGGTGTTGTACCGTTCCCGCAGTTCGATGCTGGCACCGAACCCTCCGGTGGCGACGATCACCGCCTTGTGCCCCTGGGCAACGACGGTACCGTCGGGACCCGATGCGTTCACGACGCTGGCGCGGCCCCCCTCGAGGTAGATCTCGCGGGCCCGCGTCTCGGTGAGGACGGTAATCTCATCCGAGTGCTCCTCGATGTAGTCCATGTATGTCTTGATATAGCCGGTTCCCAGTGGCATCACGGGGTGGTGCGCCCGCGGCCACAGGCCTCCGAGAACCGTGAACACGTGGTCGTCGAACTCCATGCCGTGCGCCTCGAGCCATTCGAGGGTGGGGTACGCGTTCTCCACGAGCGTACGAACCAGCGTGGGATCGCCCTCGTAGTCACCCCCGGCCAGTGTCTGCTCGTAGTGGCGATCGACGGAGTCCTCGATACCGAGAGGTTCCTGACGCCCCGGATCCACCGCATTGAACGCCGACCCCGAGATGATCGTGTTGCCCCCGACCTGCGGCATCTTTTCGAGAACGATCACGCTTGCGCCGGCCTCGTTCGCCGCGACGGCGGCGGACAGCCCCGCTCCTCCCGCGCCGATGATCACGACGTCCGCATTGAGTACCTCTGTGGCCGCCGTGACCGCATCCGCGTTCTCGTCATCTCCACCGGCGCGAAGGGCAGCGATGTCACCGCCGGCAGCGGCAAGAGCCTCTTCGATCGCGCCGATGATCGCATTGCTCGAGTACGTCGCCCCGGAGACGGTGTCGACATTCAGCGTCTGCCCGTCGATGACCGCCTGCGGGATGCGTTCGAACGCGACATCGGAGACGCCCGGCGTCTCGTGGTTCTCAACGATTTCGATCTCTTTGATCGACGATCGATCGACGGTCACCGACACGACGACGTCCTCGCCGTGAATGCCCGGCGCCCCACCGGTGTACGAGCCCGGTTCGAACGACAGATCCGATCCGCACCCTACGACGAGTCCCGCCACCGCGGTGAGAAGAAACAACATGGAAAGCCGTTTCATACCTGAAATCCTCCTGCTGTGATGTGCTTCACCGAACAAATTCGCAGAATGCATTCGGTGTATTGACGCGCAGCATACATCCGTCGTACAAACAGTGCAATACATATCGATAACAGAGGCATGAATTTCAATGCACGTGGAGAGGAGTGGAGCGACCGTGCGAATACGCCTGTTCGACTACATCGCGATTGTGACGTCGGTGGTGGCGTTTGTGGGGTTCATGGTGTTCGGACAGCACGTCGCCGGCGGTGTGCGTCTGGTGTCGGTCCAGAGCGTCGACGGAGCGTATCTCTATCCTCTCGACGTGGACAGAACCGTTGTTCTGGACGGCCCGGTCGGCATCTCAGAGGTCGTGATTCGCGGGAACACCGCATTCTTTGGCCACTCCGACTGCGACGACGGTCTGTGCGAACGGATGGGCCCGCTTGCCCGCGAGGGGGACTGGGCAGCGTGTCTTCCGAACAAGGTGTTCGTGACGATCGTCGGTTCGGCCCGGGGAGGTGACCGTGAAACGGATGCTTGACGCCAGGACGCTCGCGCTCCTGCCGATCCTGGGCGCGTGCAGCATGTTTCTCTCCACCGTCGAGTATCTGTTTCCCAAACCACTGCCCTTCATGCGCCTCGGCCTGGCCAACCTGCCGGTGCTCATCGGCCTCGAGGTCCTGTCACCGGCGGCGTACGTATGGCTTGTCGTGCTGAAGGTGCTGGGGCAGGCGATCGTGAACGGTACGCTTGCGTCCTACGTGTTTCTCTTCTCGCTTGCCGGGTCGGTAGCGAGCGCCGCGGTGATGCTGGCCGCGTATCGCGTGCTCGCACCCCGCATCTCGTTTCTCGGTGTATCGCTCTTCGGTTCGCTGGCGAGCAATGCGACGCAGATTGCGCTCTCGGTCCTGTTCATTTTCGGACCCGCGGCGTGGAGGATCCTTCCGACGTTTCTCGCGGTGGGGATCGGATCCGGCGCGGTTATCGGTATCGTCGCGCAACGGATCGCCGATCGGTCGCGCTGGTGGAACGCGACGAAACTGGCGTTCCAGTCACCCGCTGAATCGGCGATGGCACCGGAGATCGAACTCGAGGCCGGCACACCTTCCTCCCTGGCCGCTCGCAGACCGGATATCCTGGCGCGACGGGTGCCGGCCCGCTTACGACTGTGGATCGGTATCGCGATCATGTCCGGCTATCTCGCCGTGGATGCCCTTCCGGCGCGCCTTGCGCTGATCGGGCTCTTTGTTGTGTTGGTTCGGTTGGCGGGGAAGCGGGTCCGGGTGGGGTACTTCTGCATCCTCACCGTGTCGATCGTATTCTTCCACCTTCTCAGCCCGTCGGGACGCATCCTGGGCGCGGTCGGCCCGCTCACGGTCACGTCGGGGGCGCTGCACGCCGGCACGTCCCGGGCCCTCGGGTTGATCGGGATCGTTCTGGTCTCGCTGTTCTCCGTCTCCCGGGACCTTCGCCTGCCGGGGCGGCTGGGAGGGTTGATCGTACGATCCTTCGTTCACTTTGAGAGGATTCTTGAGAGCGGGCGCAGACCGTCGGCCCGGGATTTTGTGGCATCCCTGGACGAGATTCTTCTCGACCTGTTCCCGCCCGGGCAGCTCTGCGGGAGCCGCCCGCTGGACGAGGGACGGGGCGACAGGCCGCGTTCATCGGCGGGATGAGGTCGGAGTCCACAAATTCCTTGCGCTCCGGTTCCGGCGGGTGTATTCTGAATTCAAGCGGTTTAAAGACGTTTTTGGGTGGACGTTTTTGACAATTCCCAAAAAATGTCGCGGTACTTCGTGCCTTCGCCGCGGGGCGTTGTTTCAGTCTGTTTTGAACGACAGTGTAATCATCCCGCTTCCCCCGCGACAGCAAGTGCCGGGTCAGTTCGTAGGAGCCGCGGGCCAGGTCCGACATCACAACCTCGCACGATATACCGTGGTAGTACGACGAGAGCATCAGGTACGGAATCGACACGTTGGAGAGCCGTTCGAAGACCGAAAAATCATGGCGAACCGCGGAGAGTGTCGGAACGATAATCACGCCTTCGACCACCTTTCCAACGAAACTCTGGATCACCGCGTCCTCTTTGGCGATATCGTCGTCCGTGAGCGACAGAATCAGACTATAGCCCCGGGACTTGACGCAGCGATCAACCTGTTTGGTCAGTTCTCCGAAGAATGGATTGCCGATATCGGTGACAACCAGACCGATCGTGCGCGACCGTCGGGTAGCGAGGTTGCGGGCGATCGAATTGGGCGTGTAGCCGAGGTCGTTCGCCGCCTTGAATACGCGTTCTCGCGTCCGTGCATTGACACCCGGTCGGTCGTTGAGGACAAGCGAAGCGGTGGCTTCGGAAACGCCAGCGCGGTGAGCTACATCTTTCAGTTTGACCATGGCGAATCCAGTGTACCCCAACAATCAGTACTGGTCACCTTTCCGCCGGTGTGCGGCGCGCGGGTGTATACTTGAACCACCCGGAGGAACACCACCCATGGAATGTGAGTTTTCGGACGGAACTACCTGGACGGTCAGCGATGCGGCGGCGCTGGAGGGCCGGATTCGGGCCCTGCGCGACGGCGACCACATCATCCTCTCGCAGGACGATTCGTTCGTGCAGGCGGCCGCCGGCGGCGGAACGTTTGAACTGCAGTACGGAGACGGAACGTCCCTGACGACCGCCGGCGACGGTCTGTCGGTCGAGCGGGTCGTTGCGGCGTTCGTCGAGTTCTACGAGGGCAATCGCGGCGCCGGCTCACCGCCGAAAACAGAGCCGGCGACGGCGTCGGACGAGTCGGTTCCTCGCTCGCAGACCGAGGACCGCGGCGGCAGGAGCTTCGCGGAACAGCTCGTGAACGACGCGAAGGGCGTACTGCAGAACAAGGCGCGCCGTGCGATCCGGAACGGCCTGCGCAGATTTCTCGGATAGGGTTGCGACGGCGGGCCGCTGCGGTCGTTCGCGATCAGCTGCCGGCCCCCTCCAGCGCACCGTCGGGAATCACGGCGTCGCCGACCCGGAACCGGTCGACCATCTCCTCGAGCGTGGTGATCGTTGTAGCGTTTCGTCTGCCCGCGTCGGCGATCGCTTCGACGACGCGATCCAGTCCGTCCACCTGTTCGTCGATCTCGGCGGTACCTGTCTCCACGGTTCGTGCAAGCTCCTCGATCGTTTCCATCGACGCCGCCACGGCGTCGATCTGATCCTCGACGCGCTGAGAGCCTTCCCGGACACTTCCGGTTTGTGAGACGAGTCCCTCGAGGGTCCGGCTGATCGCCGAACTGTTATCGCTGAGCTCTTCGACGGTTGTGTGAACGCTGTCGATGCCTTCAACGGTGGCTGCAATCCGCGACACGATCTCCGCGAAGATTCCCTCGGTTCGCGAAACGCTGTGTTCGGACTCTTCGATCCTCGCGATGACATCCTTCAGCGACGTGCTGATCTTTTTGGCGTTGTCCGCGGCGTTCTCCGCCAGGGACCGGATCTCCTGGGCCACCACGCTGAACCCGCGGCCGTAGTCTCCGGCATGGGCCGCTTCGATGGCGGCGTTCATCGCCAGAAGGTTTGTCTGGGCGGCGATCTTGTTGATCACCGTCAACATATCCATGATGGCGCCGGCGGATTCTCCCACCGAGGTAATCGCGGCGCGGTGCTGGGTCATCTCGGTCTCGCCGCGGCGGGCAGACGATTCCAGCTCCCGGGTGGAGTCCCGGTTGCCGTTCACCTGCCGCGCCACACCGTGAATCGATTCGATCATGGAGGCGATCGTTCCCGATGTCGCTTCGATCATCGTTGTCTGATCCGCGATCAGTTCCTGGACCTGCCCGACAAAGGATCTCACATCGCCCACGGCGGTGCCGGACGATTCGATCTCGGAACCCAGCGAGCCGATGCGGGTGCGGATGTCGGCGACCCGGGCGCGGATCGAGTCCAGCGTTCCGGTGGCGGTCTCCGACGAAGTGCGCAGTTCGGTGCCGATTGATGTCCCGGATTCCGCGTGCTCCTTGATCCCCACAATCATGCGGCGAAGACCCTGAATCGAGCGATTGAAACTCCGACCCAGAAATCCGATTTCGTCGCGTGACGCGATCGCGATTTCGTTGGTGAGGTCTCCGTCGGCGAGCGTCTGCACGGTGCGGCTGGTCTCGTTGACGGGGACGGTGATCTGTCGGCTCAGCAGCCACAGGTTGAATGCGGTGAACACGATGCCACCGGCGGTCGTCACCGCCATCCGTTGGGCCATTGTGGAAAACAGCTGGTCGGCCGGCGTCTTGTAGATCGTGGCCAGGGCGGCGGTCACGAACACGAGGGCCAGTCCCAGGACGTTGAACAGGAATATGCTGACGATCTTGAAGTTGATCGTGACCGACGAGTACTTCGGCGACAGCGGAATCTCGCGGGTCGCTGCATCAAGGCGGGCGATCATGTTAATGAAAAAGAGGATGGCGAAGAGGAAGATGATCGGCACGCCGACCATGAACGCCAGCAGGAACTCCGTGCGGTCGATGAACGGCCGGCCGTAGAGAACCACGAACGTCCCGAGCATCGTATACACCGCGATGGCGAACAGGAAGATGCGTGGCAGGCGGGAAATCGCGCGCTGCGCGCGTTCGACCTCGTGGTCGGTCGCGGTTCCCGTTAGCGGAACCGACACGATGCGCAGCCGTTGTCGCACCACAAAAAAGACACCGACGACGAACACTCCGACGTAAATCCACATGACCGGTGACAGGATAATCTGCAGCATTTCCGCGGTGTTCCACAGGCCGAAATACCAGGATGTAAGCAGCCACATGACCGGTGGCATGAGAAAGGCGCTGACGAACCACGCTAAGACTGTACCCATAATGTTCGATTATTGGCCGTTTTTCGCCGAATTCGCAAGTTGAATGTTCGTCCAGTTCTTCTGCCGGGTGTATACTGATTCCAACCTCTGCATCCAGGTTGTACGCGAATCACGGTCGGACCTCGGGGGTATGCCATGGAACCGAACATGGTCATCGTCGGCGCGGGGATCGCCGGGCTTTCAACCGGGTACTACGCGCGTCTCAACGGCTATCGCACCACGATCCTGGAAGCCAACGCCGTTCCCGGCGGTCTGTGCGCCGCCTGGACACGCAAGGGATACACGTTCGACATCAGCATGCACATGCTAATCGGCTCGAAGGGCGGTCCGGCGCATCGCATGTGGCAGGAGCTGGGCGTGGTGGACGGACGACCGTTTCACTACCACACCAGCGCGGTGCGGGTGGAGTCCGGCGCAACGGCGCTCACCGTATCCACGGACCGGCGGACGCTGGAATCGGCACTGGTGGCGCTTTCACCGGAGGACGCCCGTCTCTCTCGGGAGTTCGCCCGCCTCGTGACGGGACGCAGCGCCATGGGGGCCATGTCGCTGACACCGCCGGAACTGGCCGGTCTGCGAGAGCGTCTGCGCGGGTTGGTGCAGATCGTGCCGCTGCTGGGAATATTTCTCAAGTATAGGACCACCACCATCCAGGAGTTCGCGGCGCGGTTTCGCGACCCGTTCCTGCGGGACGCGGTGCGGTTTGTGATCGACTCTCCCGGTTGGCCCATGCAGCGCTTTCCCATGAGCGCCATGGCGGGCATCCTGCGCGCCGGTGTCACGGAGGCGGGCGTACCCTCGGGGGGCTCGCAACGGGCCGTGTTCCGGATCGCCGACCGCTACCGCGAGATCGGTGGGGGCATCCGATACGGTGCCCGGGTGACCGCTCTGACCGTCGAGGATGACCGGGTGGTCGGAGTCCACCTGGAGGACGGTGAGGAAATTCGCGCCGACGAGATCGTGTGGGCCGCCGACGGGCACACTGCGATTTTCGACATCCTCGGCGGGCGCTACGTCGATGACCGGATTCGCCGTGTGTACGAGGACTGGATCGTGGTGCGGCCGATCGTGCACGTCATGATCGGAGTGGCCCGCGACATGCGCACTGAGCCTCCGGGGCTCGTATTCAGGCTGGACGATCCGGTCTCCGTGGCGGGAGAAGACCGCCACTGGATGCAGGTGATCCACCACAGCTTCGATCCAGGCATGGCGCCGGAGGGCAGCGCGGCTGTGGAAGCGTGGTACGCCACCGATTTCGACTATTGGAAGGAGCTCGCGCGGGACCCGGACGCCTACCGCGCCGAGAAGACGCGGATCGCCGACGACACCATCGCTCGGCTGAACGTGCGCTGGCCGGGCTTCGCAGACCAGGTGGAAGTTATCGATGTCGTCACGCCGACCACCTACGTACGGTATACCGGCAACTGGCGCGGCTCGCCCGACGGCTGGTACATCACCCCCGAGAACATGACGCAACAGACCCCGATCCGGAGTCTCCCGGGGCTCGACGGGTTTCACATGGTGGGGCAGTGGACCGTGCCGTTCGCCGGGACGGTGATGTCGGCGCTCACGGGACGGCAGCTCGTTGAGCTGTTGTGCCGGCGACGGGGACGGCCGTTTGCGACGCAGCCGGGTTCGCCGCAACGGGTGTGACGATCGGGCCCCTATCGGTGCCGGTGTCGGATCACATCGGCGAAGTGATGCCTGACGCGCGCGACGATCTGCGGTTCACCAATCAGGTCCTGGATCCGTGCGTAGTATTCCTGAAGATGACGGTGGTAGCGCCGGTCGATGCGGTCCTCCGCGACGACATCCTGTGGTGAATAGGCAGTCGGACCTCTGCCGCCACCGGCCGCCCTGACGTGTTTTCCGATCTTTGAGTCCACGGTCACCGTTTCCGACTCGGCACCCCTGAACGAAACGACCACAGCGCGCCCATGGTCAATCCACATACCGACCACGTACTTCATACACGCACCTCGCTACGGAAAATATAGTCACGGGTGGCGCGGTCGGTACATATCTCCGCCGCGCTGGAGCTTTCGCTGCCGCCGTCGTATGCTTCAGGTGGGTGGACCGACGTGTTTCAGGTAAGCGAGATCATCAATCTGGCAGTTGACCTCATCAGTTTTCCCGTTCTGCTGGTGGTGGTATCGCGCACCGGGCTTCCCCGGTACCGGCTGTTTGTGGCCGCGATCGTGGCGATGGTGGCGTCGCATCTGTTCACGATTGTCGAGGGTGTGGCGTTTCCCGAACTCTTCAATCTTGCGGAGCACCTGAGCCTGTTGGCGGCATCGGTGCTGTTTTTTGTCGGAACGGTCCGCTACTTTCTGGGGTCCGATGGATGGACAGTGTGATCGTTGCGATCAACGCGCTCGCCGGGCTGTTTCTGATCCTGTCTGCGGGCGTGGTTGCGCGGAGTATCCGTCGCAGGGGGCTTCCGTCCCAGGTGGGGCTCTTTCTTGTCCTGCCCCTGGCGATCGTCATGTTCGTGGTGATCGGAAACGTGCTCGAGCACGGCGGGATCGACGCCGGCATGGACCGGATCGAGGAATACCTCGAAGTCCTCATCGTGCCGTTCTTTTTGTTGTTCGTGTACGCCGTGGGAACCGAGTACCAGCTCGCCGCCCGCCGGCGCAACGAAGCCTCTCTGGAGGCCGCGCTGGACGAACGCAGCGCCCTCCTGCGGGAGATCCACCACCGCGTCAAAAACAATCTGCAGGTGGTCGCGAGCCTCATCCAGCTCCAGAAGGGCGCTGCACAGAATCCCTCGGCGGTTGAACACATCGCCGCCATGGCCGCGCGGGTGGAGACGATGGGCCTGCTGTTCAAGCACGCGTCCGGGGCGGATGATCTGACGACCGTTCGGCTCGACACCTATCTCGCGAACGTGGTTTCGCAGGGGATGCAGGAGTACCGTCTTCCCGTGGGCCGTATCCGGACGGACATCAGCGTTCCGGGCATCGATACGAGTACCGAAATCGCGTTGCAGTGTGGCCTGGTGGTCAACGAGCTGACCTCGAACGCCGTTCGCCGGGTGCTGCACACCGAGGAAACCACCGCAATCCGCGTAGATGTCTCCCCCACGGAGGACGCCGGGTTGCGCCTGGCGTTCCACGATTTTGGGATGCCCGAGGCATCGTGGACGGACGACGAGAACCTGAGCTTTGCGCTGGTCGACGCCCTGGCGGTTCAGCTCGGTGGGCGCCTGGAGACGGTGGTGGACCGGGGACGGTCGTTTGTCATCGACTTCCCCTACCGGGACGACGCCGACCGGCGGTACAGCATCCAGGAGTAAACCACGGGCGCGACGACCTCCTCGAATACCGTTGTATTCAGCGAGTAGATGATGCGCTGTCCATCCCGCTCCCAAAGCGGGCCGCCCGTCGGAGCGAATCTGGTGGCGTCGCTTTCCTACCGATTCTCCTGCAGTTCGGTAATGAAGTCGTAGGGGTAGATCGGCGCCATTTCGCTCACCTCGTTGAGTGTGGCAAGGTCCTCGTCAGACAGCGTCCAGCCCACGGCACCGAGGTTGGTGTTCAGGTGATCCAGCGTGCGGGCTCCCACGATCGGTGCGGTGACGCCGGGGCGGCGGGTCAGCCAGTTGATCGCAACCTGCGCAGGTTCCCTGCCGGTGCGGTCGGCGATCTCCAGCAGCGCCTCGATGATGCGCCACGTGCGGTCGGTGTTGTACCGGGACCACGACTCGTGCCAGCCCTCTTTTTCCGCCTGCTTGATCCGCGTGCCGTCCGGGGCGCCGTCCATCTCCCGGCGATACTTGCCGCTGAGCCAGCCGCCGCGGAGGGGGCTCCACGGGATCACGCCCAGGCCGTGGTCGCGGCAGACGGGGAGTACCTCGAACTCGGCGCCGCGCTCGAGCAGGTTGTACTGCGGCTGGTGCGAGACGAATGGCTCCCAGCCGTTGGCGCGCTGCATCGTCAGAGCGCGTTCCAGCTGATAGCCGGTGTAGTTGCTTGCGCCGAGGTAGCGCACCTTTCCGTCGCGGACCAGGCGGTCCAGGGTACTGAGTGTCTCCTCCAGCGGCGTGTAGGGGTCCCAGCAGTGGACCTGATACAGGTCGATGTAGTCCGTACCCAGACGGCGGAGGCTGTCCTCCACGCTCTCCAGGATGTGCTTGCGGCTCACGCCGGCGTCGTTGGGTCCGTCGCCCATGGGAAAGCGAACCTTGGTGGCGAGGACGAACTCCCGCCGATTCCGCTGCCCCAGCCATTCGCCGACGATTTCTTCCGATCGCCCGGTAGAGTAGACGTTGGCGGTGTCGAGGAAGGTGCCGCCACGGTCCGCGAACGCGTCCATGATGCGGAAGGAATCGTCACGGCTCGTCTCACGACCGAAGGTCATCGTGCCGAGGGTCAGTTCGCTCACGCGAAGCCCGCTTCTGCCGAGGAATGTGTAGTTCATTGTCTGTGCCATCGCGTTCTAATGTAGGCACGCCGTCGGGGGCTGTCAAAGGGACGATCCGACGGCGCGGACCCGCGGGGCTCCGGACTCCCCTCAGCGCGGGCCGAAGCCACCCTCCTGAAGCAGGCGCGCCAGGACGTGCATTCGCTCGGAGAGCATCTCGTCGTCCTGTGCAAGCGCATCCCGAAACAGTCTGATGTCGGTGTCCAGTACCGGGTTGTCGGTGGCCACCGAGACGGTCATGGCATTTCCCTGCAGTCCGATGCGATCGATCACTGGCGATTCCTCGTCGTACAGCTTCGGATACCGGTAGGCATCCTGGAAGTGCCGTGTCGACCGGACGATCAGGATCGCGAGGTCCAGAACGCGGTGCATGGGGAGTTCCTCCGACTGCCGCGACCACTTTTCCCCGGTGTGGCGCCAGACTTTTGCGGACACGTCCACCGTGCCGCGGTCGTTCCACTGCGCGAGTCCCAGCGACAGCCCCTGGGCGTCGGTGTCACCGGCGGAACGCCCGTCGATCGCCGAATAGTTTTCGCACACGATCACGGGCTTGTGCTTGAGTGTGGTTGGAATATTCATGTGTGGTCCTTTTAGGCAGTAAATTACTGCGTAAGTAGATTAGTACATGAATCCAGCGGTGATGTCCAGTCCTCGGCGTCCGCGCGGGTACCCGAAAGAGTGTTCAGTCCGTGTCCATTTGCAATCCCCTCGGGGATAGCCAAAAATCTTGGTGTAAGGAGCTCGAGATGACTACACACGGTGGACTCCCCGGGACCTCCCGTCCGGACAGGGGAGCTGTGTTGCCGTGGAAAATCCTTATTGTTGACGACGATGAGGACGTTCACGAGGTCACGACGCTTGCGCTCAAGCGCACCGACATCCTCGGACATCCCCTGGCGTTCCTCCACGCGTACTCGGCGGCGGAGGCGCTGGCGCTGCTCCGCGGGGATCCCGACGTGGCCCTGATTTTGCTGGACGCGATCATGGAGACCGAGGATGCGGGGCTGGAGGCGGCGCGGGCGATCCGTGAGGATCTGGAGATGGAGGACGTGCGCATCGTCCTCCGCACCGGCCAGCCGGGACAGATTCCGGAACTGGAAAGCATCACCCGGTACGATATCAACGACTATCGAACCAAAAGTGAACTAACCCGGGAGCGACTGATCACGGTCGTGACCGCCGCCCTGAGATCCTGGCGCCAGATACGGCGCATTCAGAACAGCCGTCGCGGGCTGGAGCTGATCGTGAAGGCGAGCAACCAGTTCATCGCCGCCGAAGGGATCACCAGTTTCGCCGAGGGAGTGATCTCACAAATGGCCAGCCTCTTCGACCTGGAGCCCGAAGGGCTCGTCTGCGCGTCCTTTACGCCGCCGGAAACGGCGGCGTGCGGTGACGGCGACCGAAGTTGCCAGATCATCGCCGCGGCGGGGCGGTTTCGCGGTCTCATCGACCGCCGGGTCACGGAGCTGGAAGACGATCGGATTCGCTCGGCGATCACCAGGGCGTTCGAGCACCGGGAAACGGTCCACGAGGATTCGAGTCTTACGGTGTACTTCCGCGAGCCGTCGGGACAGGAGTTCGCCACGTGGATCGATTCGCCGCGACCGATCACCGAAATCGACCACGATCTGCTGGGGGTTTTCTGCACGAACATCTCCCTGTCCGCGGCCAATATCAGCCTTGTGGATCGCCTCCAGAAACTCGCCTGGACCGACCAGCTTCTAGGGATCCCGAATCTCACGGCGCTCCTGGAGCGCGTCCGCAGCGTGCTGTCGGCGTCGGCAGGGACCGACACGATCCTGGCGCTCTGCGATATCGACGATTTCGGGGCGATCAACGACGTGCTGGGCCACGGATATGGTGACAACGTGCTCCGCGACGTCGCCCGCCGCCTGCAGGAGGTATTTGGAGAATCCGGCACCGTGTACCGCGTGGGCGCCGACGCCTTTGGTGTCGTGACACGGCGTGAGGTGATGGAGACGGTTGCGGATACGATCACCACGGGCCTGTTCGAGGGAATCTCCCGCGGCCACCCGGAAATTACCATGTCCGTCGGTGTCGCGTTGATTGACCTCCAGGAGGGCGATCCGTCCAACCAGTTGCAGAACGCCTTCATCGCGATGAAACGTGCCAGGCGCGCCGGGAGCGGGCAGATCGCGTGGTACACCCCGGAGATCGGGACGCGCACGCGGGAGCGGTTACAGCTGCTCAAACATCTGAAGGACGCGTTCTCCGAGCATCGACTGTACCTGGCGTTCCAGCCCCAGGCGGCGCTGGATGACGGGCGCATCACCGGGGTGGAGGCGCTCGTCCGGTGGCGCGACGAGTCCGGCCGCAACATCCCGCCGGACGAGTTTATTCCGCTCGCCGAGCGGTCAGGTCTCATCATTCCGCTGGGATACTGGATCCTGGATCAGGCGCTTACGGCGCTTTCGCGGGTACACGGTGCCGGGCATCCGGAGCTGACGCTGGCGGTCAACGTATCGGCAAACCAGCTCAAACACGCCTCCTTCCTCGAGCGTCTCGACGACGCGGTGGCGCGGAACGGAATCGAGCCGCAGGCCCTGGAGCTGGAGATCACGGAATCGATTTCGATGTTTGGCATCGACGACGTTCTCAAGCTGCTGACCGCGGTGCGGTCTCGGGGAATCGGTATTGCAGTCGATGACTTCGGGACGGGGTATTCGTCGCTTTCATCGATCGACCGGTGGCCGATCAGCAGGATCAAGATCGATCGTTCGTTCGTCGCCGGTGTGGGGAGTGAGTCGAACCGAGGACGACTCGTGGACCTGGTCGTTCCGATCGGTCATCGACTGTCCGTCCGGGTACTCGCGGAAGGCGTCGAGACGGCGGCGCAGTGGGAGCAACTACACGAGATCGGGTGCCATGACGCCCAGGGGTACTATCTGGGGGCACCAATGCCCCTCGACGAACTGCTGGAGTGGCTGGACCGGCGCCGTTTCGGCGCCCCGGGAGGGTGATGGTGAACGTGGAACGGATGCTGGTCCGGGCAGCGCTGCTGGCGGCGGTGTCGGCGGTGGTGCTGTCAATAGCGGCCTGCAGTGGGAACGACGAGCCGGTTCGAATCGGGCTGATCGCCGGGCTGAGCGGCGGTGACGCGGACCTTGGTGAGGCGGGGCGCAACGGTGCAATGCTCGCGGTGGAGCAGATCAACGACGCCGGGGGTATCCATGGGCGTCCGATCGAGCTGCTGGTACGGGACGACGGGAACGATCCCGCGATGGCCTCGTCGTCGGCGCGGGATCTGGTGGACGCCGGCGTTGCAGCGATCGTGGGACCCTTCAATACCACGATGACCGAGGCGGCGATGGCGGAGACCGAGCCGGAGCAGGTGCTTCTGTTCACCCCGACATCCTCGGCGCTGCACCTCGCCGGAAAGGACGACTATCTCTTCCGACTCAACACCACGACGCGGGACAACGCCGAGTCGTACGGCGCGTTTATGGTGGAGCGCAGGGGATACCAGCGCATCGCGGCGGTGGTGGACCAGGTGAACGCCTCGTTTACCGACAGCTGGATGGAATGGTTCCGGCGGGCGTGTGCCGAACGGGGCGCGGAGCTCGTGGTGGAACTCCCGTACGACTCCCGCGCCGAGGTGGATTTCGATCACCTGGTCGGGACGCTGCAGCTGGCCCGGCCGGACGCCATCATGCTGGTGACGAACTCCATCGATTCCGCCAGGATCGCCCAGCAAATCCGCAAGGCGGAGCCCGGGATTCCACTCTTGCCGGCGGAGTGGGCCGCCACTCAGCAACTGATCCAGCTCGGTGGAGCCGCCGCCGAGGGCATGGAGGTCCTGCAGGTCTTCGATCGGTTTGACACCAGCCCGCGGTTTGTTTCGTTTGTCGAGGCGTATCGCACACGCTTTGGCAGCGAGCCGAGCTACTCCAGCATCAACGCCTTCGAATCGGTGCAGATCATCGCCGAGGGACTGCGTCTCCGCGAGGACCGGGAGTCGCTCAAGGAGTCGATCGTCGCCCACGGTCCGTACCAGGGGCTGCAACAGTCGTTCTCCTTCGACGCCAGGGGAGACACCTACCGTGCCTCGTGGTTCGTGGTCGTTCATGACGGCGAGTTTCATCCATCGGCGCCATGAAACCCGGACCGGTCTCGTTCCGTTCCTACATCACATTGTTCGTTGTCCTGATCTCGGCGGGATCGCTGGCGCTGTCCGGCGGGTCGATCTTCCTGCTGCGCCGCGCCGACGCCTATCGCAGCTCCGTGGAGCGTGCCGGTCAGAACGCCCAGGAGCTCGTGAGTCGTACCGAGGGGCTCCTCTCGGGGGTCGAACTTCTGCTGTCACCGCTGCTTGAGGCGAGCCGGCATATGGACACCGCCTCGTTCGCCCGCGTCATCGATCCCGCACTGGACAATGCACCTCTGGTGCGGGCGCTGTACTTTCTGGACGAGAACGGGCTGACCTTCGCGGTGGAAAACCGGGACTCCCGCGGGCCGCTGTTCCCCGGGCTCATCGGTATCGATTTCTCGCGCAATCCGCTGTATGTCGATCTCCCCGCCGACGGCCGATCGTTGTGGAGCGACAAGTTCATCTCGGTGCTGTCCGGGGACACCTCCGTAGGAGTCGGTCTCAGGCGGGGTGGGCGCGCCGCGATCGCCGAAATCTCACTGGATGCGCTGTTGCAGACGGTTCGAACGGCGAGCGATCCCGAGGTCCGCCTGTGGGTCGTTGATGGCCGGGGAGAGCTCATGGCCGACACCGGTGGCAGCGCCGAATCCGGTGTGGTCAACGTCAGCGAACACGCGTTCTTCCGCGCCGCCATGGAAGAGCGACCGCTTCCGAACGCGTTCACGTGGCACGGAGATCGCTACCATCCGGCCTCGTCGCGGTCGGGTATTCTCGGATGGACGTTCGTTGTCGGACGCCCGGCGGGACTGGACAATCCGCTCCTCCGGGGCACGCTCGTGGACATCCTGCTGATGGTGTTTTCCTTCCTTCTGATCGCGCTGCTCCTCTCGCCGGTGTGGTCGCGTCAGTTGGTTTCCATGGTCGCCAACCTGCGGGCGATATCCGACCGGATCGCCGACGGGCACGAACCGCCGGAGGGGCGCGAGGAGTCGATCCGCGAGTTTCGCGAGCTGGACGCAAACCTGCGCATCATGGCGGAGCGGATTCGCAGTCGTGAGGACGCCATGCGGTCCCTGAACGACGAACTCGAGGATCGCGTACTGGACCGGACCGCCGAACTCGAGTCGCGGAATCGGGAACTTCGGCAGACGCTGGATGACCTGCATCAGATGCAGGGGGTGGTGGTACGGTCCGAAAAACTGGCGGCGCTGGGACGGCTCGTTGCGGGGGTGGCCCACGAGCTCAATACCCCGATCGGAAACGCACTCATGGCGGTCACGAGCGTCAGGGACGGCATCCGCGACGTACAGCGCGCCCGGGAGTTCGAGGTCGCAGGGCCGCTGGCGGATTTCTTCGAGGACGCCGATGCCGGTCTCGACATCGCAGTACGGAACGTTCACCGCGCCTCTGAGCTAATCCACAGCTTCAAACAGATTTCCGCCGACCAGACCGGATCGCTTCGCCGCGAATTCCGGCTGGAGGAGACGGTCAACGACGTGCTCATCACGTTGCGGCCGTCATTAAAGAAAACGCCGCACACGGTGGTGACCCGCGTCGACGGCGCCCTGACCATGGACAGCTACCCCGGCGTGGTGGCGCAGATCCTGACAAACATCATCACCAACGCGATCCGCCACGCCTGGCGCGACGGGGAGGCGGGCACGATCACCATTTCCGCGGAGCCGGTGAACGACGAATGCGTGCGCATCGCAGTGGCCGACGACGGCCACGGGATTCCCGCCGATATCCAGTCGAAGGTGTTTGACCCCTTTTTCACTACCCGCGCCGGCTCCGATGGAACCGGCCTCGGGCTGAACGTTGCGTTTCAGCAGACCGAATCTGCGCTGGGGGGTGTCCTCGATTTCCGCTCCACCGAGGGGGAGGGCACGGAGTTCTTTCTCACCGTTCCCCGGGTCGCACCACGGTAGTCCCGGCGGCGCCGGTGGTTGTGGCACTCACCGTGCCCGTGTTTTCGCTCATGTGGTACCATGCCACAACGACCATGTCACAACGCACCGGATGGACACAGTCGGTATCTCGACAGCTCGCACGAAACGGGCGGGCCAACTTGCTTCGGGACGGTGCGCCCGATGATCTTGAGATTGGCGGTGAGTTTGTCGATGCCCTGAACCGGTTTGCCGCCACCGCCCCGGATGACCTGGACATCCGTGAGGCATCCGCCGACGCGGCACGGCGGTTTCTTTCCGCTGTTCTTGCCATCAATCCCTATGTCGAACTCGACGCGTCGGATCGTCGCCGGGTGCAAGCGGTGTACCGTGATTCTGCGGAGCGGATTCTGGCCGGCGAACCGGTGGATCGGGTGCTCCGGTCGGCGCACTATCCGGCGCTCCGGACCTGGCTGGCAGCCAAGTACCCGGACTCCGTGCGCATCGGACTGCAGGACCGCTATGTCCTGGGGCAGATCACATACGCCGAATACCCGCCGCATCTCCAGCTGCGAGTGCTGGGACTCGACTCGCGGCGCATCGCCGGTCGCGTACTGGATCTCGGTTGCGGACGCGACGCTGCGCTCGTTCGGTACCTCGCCGAGGCCGGCGTCGAGGCCGTCGGCGTCGATCGGTCACTGGATCGTCAGGAGGATTTCCTCGTCCCGACGAGCTGGTTCGACTATCCGTTGGAACCGGACGCGTTCGATCTCATCGTGTCGCACCTGGCGTTTTCCAGCCACGCGTTGTACCAGTTGAACACCGACGGACCGGAGTGCGACCGCTACCTGGCCCGCTACGGGGACATCCTCGGGGCGCTGCGTGTCGGCGCATCGTTCGTATACGCGCCGTCGCTGCCGCAGTGGGAGGAACGACTGTCCGCTGCCCGGTTTACGGTCGAACGCTGGGCGGTCGGGAGCGGGGATGGCACCACAGCGAGCGCGGTCGTTCGTTCAGCCGCAACGTCTTCTGAACCGGGGGAACAGATCGTATGACCGTACTCATCGCCGGCGCCACGGGCGCCACCGGCCGCCTGCTGGTCCGGCTCCTGCTGGAACGTGGCCATCGGGTTCGTGCGATCGTCCGGTCGCCGCACGTTCTGGACGAACTCCGGGAGCGGTTCGGGACGCTCGAGCTCATCCAGGCGGGGATTTCAGAAGCCTCGGACGTCGATCTGTCCGGGTGGGTCAGCGGGTGCGACGCGATCGCGTCGTGCCTGGGACACAACCTTACGCTGAAGGGACTGTTCGCTCCGCCGAGGCGACTGGTTACCGACGCCACCCGCCGCCTCTGCGACGCCGCGGCACGGGCGCACGCGGGGCGGGCACAGCCGTCGCGGCCGGTCAGGTTCGTGCTGATGAACACCACCGGGAACACCAACCGGGACCTCAACGAGCCGCGGTCCGTTGCCCATCGCGCCGTGATCTGGACCCTGCGCCATCTGCTTCCACCGCAGGCAGACAACGAGGAGGCCGCGGAGGTACTGCGCACCGGTATCGGTGCCGGCACCCCGGCGGTCGAGTGGGTCGCGGTACGTCCCGACGGTCTCGTCGACGACCCGGAGGTGTCCGACTACCGCGTATTCCCCTCGCCGGTTCGTGATCCGGTTTTCGATGCCGGAAAGACCAGCCGGATCAACGTGGCGGACTTCATGGCCCGACTGATTACGGACGACGGACTGTGGACGGCGTGGAAGGGGCAGATGCCGGTGGTGTACAACGCGTCGTCGGTGGACTGACGTCCCTACCGCACCGACGTATGGCCACCGGGAACGCCGTTCGGTGACAGCACCACCTGCCACAGCTGGTTCTTTCGCGCGCGGAAACTCGCGGCGGACGAGAGCAGGTAGAACCGCCACATCCGATGAAAGCGCTCGCCATAGGTGTCGGCGAGGTCGGGCCACGCCGACTCGACGTTGCGGTACCACTGCATGAGGGTGGTGTCGTAGTGGGGGCCGAAGTTGTGCCAGTCCTCCATAACGAACAGTTCCTCCGACGCCGCGGCGATCTGCCGCACCGATGGGAGCATGCCGTTCGGAAAGATGTAGCGATGCATCCACGGGTCGGTTCCCCGGACCGAGCGGTTTCCGCCGATCGTGTGCAGGAGAAACAGTCCATCCCCGGGCAGCACGCGTCGCACTACCTCCATGAACGTCCGGTAGTTGCGATAGCCGACGTGCTCGAACATGCCGATGGAAAAAACCCGGTCGAAGCGCTCCGACAGGTCGCGGTAGTCCTGCAGCCGGATCTCCACCGGAAGATCCCGACACAGCTCCCGCGCGTACTCCGCCTGCAGCTGCGACACGGTGACGCCGACGACCTCGCACCCGTAGCGCTCCGCCATGAACTGCGCGGCGCCACCCCAGCCGCAGCCGATATCCAGGACGCGCATGCCCGGCTCCAGCCCCAGCTTCCGCGCTACCAGGTCGAGCTTGGCCTCCTGGGCCGCGTCCAGCGTGTCGGCCTCTTTCCAGTAGCCGCAGCTGTAGGTCAGCCGGTGATCCAGCATGCGCCGATAGAGATCGTTGCCGATGTCGTAGTGTTCCCTGCCGACGATCCACGCCCGGGACCGACTCTGCAGGTTGAAGAGTATCGCGCCGATGAGGTCCAGCGCCAGGACTCGCGCAACAACCGCACGGTCCAGGCCGGCGGTGAACAGTCTCGTCACCAGCTCATCGATCCGTTCGCAGTCCCACCATCCGTCCATGTACGATTCGCCGAGGCCCAGGGAACCCTCGTGCAGTACGCGGCGGTAGAATCGTTCGTCGTGTACCCGGACGTCCCAGGGACGGTCACCGTTGATCTGGACGTCGGTTCCCGCCAGAAGGGATTCCACCTTCCGTCTGAATCGGGTTGCGCCCATAGTTACACCTCCCGCTACCAGCTTACCAGCCGTCGGAACCCGCGGCAAGCGGGCCGGGGCAGGTCGTGGGGTGGGTTGTGGCGCGGGTTCTATCGCGGGCCGATAGAGACATGATTGCCCTCTGACGATCGGTGGCGGTCGGTCGTATACTCAACCCCATGGAACAACAGTACACCTACACAGCCGATATCTCGTGGAGCGATGGTAAGACCGGTTCCGCAGCCGCCGACGGTCTCCCCGATGTGGTCGTCTCAACACCGCCGGAGTTCGGGGGACCGTCCGGAAAGTGGTCACCCGAACACCTCCTCGTGGCCAGCCTCGGGAGCTGCATCATGACCACGTTTCTGGCGATCGCCGAAGCGTCGAAGTTCGCGTTTTCCCACTACCGTAGCCACGTCGAGGGAACGATCGAACGGTGGGACACGGGATACGAGTTCACCCGCATCACCGTTTCGGTGGATCTGGGCGTGGCCGATGAGCGTGCCGCGACCAGGGGCGAGCGGCTTCTCCACAAGGCGGAACAGAACTGCTTCATTTCCAACTCCCTGAAGGCCAGTGTTGAACTGGTGCCTCAGGTTCAGGTGGTTTCGTAGCGCCCCCGGCGCAGCCGTCGCCTCAAAACCTCACACCGACACCGAGCGTCGTGTTCCAGGTAATGCCGGTTTCCGGGATTCCCTCGACCGACGCGCCGGTCGGTTCGAACTCGCCGGTCGCAGCATTGAGCAGGTACAGCTCGCGGCCGTTCGCCGGCGTGGCAATATCAACGTTGCGGGCGATCTGGAACGATGCCCGAAGCACCAGACGGTCCCAGATCGTGCGCACCCGCACCCCGGCGGAGAGCGTCATGTACTGCTGGTTGATCCACTCCGGGTCCGCGGAGAACGCCGCATCGACGACCGACCCCTCCGCGGCGGTGCCGGCCCCGTATCGCAGGAAGTACCACTGGTAGCGATATCCCAGGGCGCCAAACGGCGCCAGGTCCAGTCTGCCACCGGCGAACGGTCGTTGGATCAGGCGCCACCCCACGCTGACGTCGCCCCCCACGGCCGCCTCCGCCTCCGGAACGTACGAGTCGGGGTTGGACAGCACGCTACTGCCATCCAGCGTGTCGTAGGTTGCCGACGGCTCCGGCGCACCGAGAAACTGCGCCGAGAGCTGCAGTCCCGACAGCAGGTCGACGTCTGCCCACACACTCACGCCCGGGCGCGGGGAACCCTCGCGGCCGATATCGTTTACCCAGTAGAGGAGTGATACGCCCAGCGCCACGCGCTGCTCCCCCGGAGTCCGGGGCGTCGTCGGCGACGTTTCGGTGGCAGACTCCGGTTCCGACCGACGCTTGCCGTTTGTCGGCTCCGGTACCTCTTCGTCGTCCCGGGTCGGCTGCTTTCCGGCGGCGGCGACCTTTGTGTCGGAGGACGGTGCCTCCTGAACCGCCGGACTCGGCGCGACCGGAGCCGGCGCTGCCATCGTGAACGATACCGCCGATGTGCCTCCCTCGGTGACCGTGACCGCCTCGTCCAGCAGCGTCTCGCCGGCGCGGTCCCCGTTGTCGGCGAGGATTGTAACCCGCCGTGATCCAACGAGGACGTTTCCGACGGCGGTTACGTTGTGGCCCACGTTCTGATTATCGATGTGGACGGTGTAGCTGCCGCCGGGCCATCCGTCACGCTGTATCCGGATCGAACCGAAGGCGATGCGCTGCCCGGAGAACGCTGTCAGGAAGCGTTGGGCGAGTTCGTCGGCGACGTTGAATGTGTCGAAGAGCGAGTCGGCGGTACTTCGTTCGGTCACGGTGACGCGGTCCTGACCGCGGTCCCACACCGCGGCGCTGATATCGATGCCGGTGCCGGCGGTGACCACGTCGCCAAAGACGATGTAGTCCATCGTCTGGCGGTCGGCAAACCGACGGAGGGCCGCCGGGTTCCCGGCGATCACGTCGCCGGGTATCGCCTCCGGCGGCAGTTCCCGGACCTCGAAATCACCGAGCAGACGCAGCGTGAGACTGATCGTCTGGGCAACGTTGGTCCCGATCGGATCCAGCGTCGGATCGCCCGTCTCGTTCGCCGCCGGAACCACCAGGACCCACGGCGCGGGCGCAGCCTCCTGCGCCAGCCCGCGGTGTACCGGCCACGTCAGGATCACGCACACCATGATGACTGCCACCGTCCCGAAGCGAATACTCGATGTCATGACCACCCCCGATCAGGCTACACCGGTACGGGGGCGGAGGCAAGGTTTCCGTTGACAGCCCACCATACCGATCCTATACTACCGTCATCGAAACGTTTCGACTAAGCGTTTCGATAACCCGTTCACGAAAGGTGGAGGATGGCAACGATCAAGGACGTGGCGCGCCGCGCCGGTGTGACGATCAGTACCGTTTCGTACGCGATCAACGGTACCCGCCCGGTCTCGGAGAAGACCCGTGCCGTCATCTTTCAGGCCATGGACGACCTCGGATACCGCCCCCATGCGATGGCCCGCGCGCTCGCCAGCAAACGAACGAGGATACTCGCGCTGCTGTTCTCCCCTCTGGAGCGCGGGCTGGGTCTGACGGAGCTCGAGTTCGTCACCTGCGCCGCCGACGCCGCCAAGGAACGGGGATACCACCTGGTGCTCTGGTCGACGGAGATTCACGACGAGGAGGACATCAGGCACCTGTCCTCGCAGGGCCTTGTGGACGGCGCGGTGCTCATGGAGGTCCAGGAGGACGATCCCAGAATCGGGTTTCTCCAGGATCTCAAACTCCCCTTTGCAATGATCGGGCGCACCGCGGCGGGCGAGGGGTTGCTCTCGGTGGACATCGATTTCGGTCGCACTCTCTCCGACGCGGTGGATCATCTCGTCGGTCTCGGGCATCAGCGGATCGCGTTTCTCAACCAGTCCCGCGAGGTGTACGACTCCGGATACGGGCCGGCGGTGCGCGGTCTGGCGGGGTTCGAAGCTGCGATTCAACGGGCCGGTGCAACCGGGTATCGGGTGTTCGCCCACGCCAACCCCGCCGGTGGCGCAGACGCCATCGGAGAGCTCATGAACGACCACCCCGATGTGACGGCGATCGTCATGATGAACGACCGGGCGATTCCCGGGGTGATTCAGGCCCTGTCGGAGCGTTCGCTGACCGTTCCGGAGGATGTGTCGCTCCTGTCGGTCGCCAGTTCGCCGCGGGTCGCGGAGATGTTCGTACCTGCCCTCACGTCGATGGACGTACCCAGCGAAGAACTCGGGCGGCTCTCGGTGGAGTATCTGGTGTCGACGCTGGAGGATCGCCCGGCCGAGGGCGGCGATCTGGTGCCGTGCACGCTTGTGGTTCGCGGCAGCACGGGGTCGGCGCCGCAATCATTGTAGGAATCCAACCGGGGAACGGTTCTCCGGAAAAGCAGATTCAAAAGGAGGAAGGAATGTATATCAACGGACAACGAGGGTTCGTTCGACGAATCGGGCGGGTATCGATCGCGCTCGTGCTGCTGGTGGCGACCGGAGCGGGTGCCGTGTTTGCCGCCGGGCAGCCGGAGGCCGAAAACACCGCGCTCAGCGTCTGGCACTACGAGGCGGAGAACAGTGCCATGGGAACCGCATGGGCCGAGGCGATGCGTCAGTTCCAGGAACAGCACCCCGACGCCGCACTGACCTTCGAACAGAAGGGATTCGAGCAGATTCGGCAGACGGCGAGCATGGTGCTCAACTCCGCCGAGGCGCCGGACGTCATGGAGTACAACAAGGGCAATGCAACCGCGGGTCTGCTGTCGAGCCAGGGGCTCCTCACCGACCTGACATCGGTGGCCCAGGAGCGCGGCTGGGATTCGATTCTCGGAGACAGTCTCGCCGTGACCTCGCGCTACCAGGACGGGTCAATGGGCGCAGGCAACTGGTACGGTGTGACCAACTACGGTGAGTACGTCATGGTCTACTACAACCAGGACATGTTTGACGAGTACGGACTCCAGGTTCCGGAAACGCTGGCGGAGTTCGAGTCGGTCATGGAGGCGTTTGTTGCCGAGGGAGTCACCCCGATCGCCTTTAGCGGTGCCGAGTACCCCGCCCAGCACCTGTTCTACGAACTCGTCCTCAGCCAGGCCGACCAGAGTTTCATCGATGCCTACCAGCTCGGACAGGGCGAGGTCGACTTTCACGGCAATGAGTTCACCTTTGCCGCCAACACGATGGTCGACTGGGTTGAGCGGGGATTCATAAGCGAAGATTCCGTGAGCATGAAAGCCGAAGACATGGGCCTCGCGTTCATCGGCGGTCAGAATCCGATCATGGTGTCCGGAAGCTGGTGGTACGGGCGTCTCATGAACGAGATCGATACGTTTGACTGGGACATCTTTCTCTTCCCGGGAAACCAGTTCCATCCCGGTTCCGGTGGGAACCTCTGGGTTGTGCCCGCCAACAGCACCAACAAGGAACTGGCGTATGATTTCATAGACATCACGCTGCAGCCCGACGTGCAGACGATCCTGGGCAACGCCGGCGGTATCCCGGTAAACGCCAACCTCGACGAGATCGACGATCCGCAGATCCGCTCGCTCATCGCCGGGTTTGACGAGATCGTCCAGTCGAACGGTCTGGCGTTCTACCCGGACTGGCCGGTTCCCGGCTACTACGACGTCCTGGTGGCGAACGTGCAGCAGCTGATCGGACGTTCGGCGTCGCCTGATGAGGTCCTCACGGCCCTCGAGCAGGAATACCGGAATCAGTAATCCAGGGATAGTTCCGGCGATCCGGGCGGCGCATCGCGCCCGTCCGATCGCCGGTTCGATACGGAAGGTCCGACGATGAACAGATCCTCTTCAATCGGCAGCCGTGGCTACGGCGTGTTTCTCATTCCCGGCATCGTTCTTTTTGTCGTGATTATCGCGCTGCCGTTTCTCGCCAACGTCGGCATCAGTTTCACGCGCTGGAACGGCGTGGGAACACCTGCGTTTGTCGGGCTCGAAAACTACCGGACCGCGATGCACGACCGGGTGTTCTGGGCGTCATTCCGCAACAACGTGGCGCTCATCTTTGCGGTCACCGTTGTCCCGACGATTCTCGGTCTCCTCCTGTCGGTATTTCTCTTCGACTACGGGGCGAAGGCGTTCGGACGCCGCGTAGTGAACGCGCTTCGAGCCGGGTACTACCTTCCCCAGATCCTTCCGGTGGCGATCGCCGGTGTGGTGTGGGGATGGATTCTGAATCCCAACTACGGTGCGCTCAACTGGCTGCTCGAATCGGTGGGGCTCGGCGCTCTCGCCACCAACTGGCTGGGCAACGCCAGTACCGCGCTGCCGAGCGTGATGGGCATCATGATCTGGTTTCAGATCGGATATCCGCTGGTGATATTCATGTCCGCACTGCAGCGTGTGGATCCGGCGATTCTGGAGGCCGCGCAGATCGACGGAGCGTCGTGGTACCAGCGATTCAAGATCACGATCGCGATCATCCGCCCGGAGATTAGCGTGGTCGTCCTCACGACGACGATATACGCCCTGAAGCTTTTTGCGCAGATCTACGTCCTCACCCGCGGCGGCCCGGGTCACGCGACGATCGTGCCGTCGTACTTTGCGTATCAGAACTTTTTCGAGAAGGCCCGGGTGGGATACGGGTCCACGGTTGCCACGATCATGACGGTAATCATCGTCCTGCTCACGGTGGTATTCATCCAGCTTCAGAACCGCAACGCGGAGGACATGTGATGATCAACCGATACCAGACCGCCGCGACGATCCGGAAGATCCTCGCCGCGGTGCTCCTTGCTGTCCTTCTGGTCGTCATGCTCTTTCCGTTCTGGGTGGTTGCGATCAACGCGTTCAAGACCCCGTCGGACTACGCGACGAACGGACCCATGGCGCTTCCCAGCGCGTTCGTCCTCGACGGCCTGACCGCGTTCTGGCAACGCGTCGATTTTACCAACAAACTGGCCAACAGCCTCATCATCAGCCTTTCGGTGGCGGTGTTCGGCGTCATACTGTCGCTCCTGAACGCGTTCGCCCTGGGGATCGGTCGTATACGCGGGAGCGTCTGGATTCTCGTGTTTTTCGTGATCGCCAACACGTTGCCACACGAATCTCTGGCGTATCCGCTGTACTATTTCACCAAAGCGCTGGGGATCTACGACACGAAGTTTGCGGTGATTCTGGTCTTTACCGTGATTCAGGCCGCCTTTGGGACGTTTCTGTTGTCGAACGTGTTCCGCGCGTTTCCGCGGGAACTCGTGGAGGCGGCGGTGGTCGACGGTGCCGGCAAAACCCGCCTGCTCTGGAGTGTGGTGGCGCCGATGTCCAAGCCGACGCTGTCGGTCCTCTTCACCTTCTTCTTTATCTGGACGTGGAATGAGTTCTTTCTTCCCCTGATCCTTCTCGTGTCGAACGCAAATCAGACCGTTCCCATTGCAATCTCCGTGACGCAGGGACAACACAACATGGATGTGACAACGGCGAGCGCCTCGGCGCTCCTGGGATTGCTGCCGTGCTTTGTGTTTTTCATCCTGTTTCAGCGTACGCTTACCAAGGGCATTACCGCCGGCAGCATCAAATAGCGAGGAAACCGACCGTGAAATTTACCGACGGATACTGGAAGGTGCGGGAGGGGTATCGACCCCACCATCCCCGCGAAATCTACGAAACCGAAACCGACGGACGCAGCGTGACGCTCTACGGGCCGACGATGCGCGTCCGCGACCGCGGCGACACGCTCAACCAGACGATGCTCACTGTTCGACTCCGCCCGGTGGCGGAGGGGGTCGTTGCGGTGAGGGTATCCCATTTTACCGGCGGGGTGTCGCGGGGCCCGACGTTCGCGATCGCCGAGGACGACGGTGTACCGGCCACGGTCCGCGACACGGAGGATGCGGTGACGCTCTCATCCGGGGGGCTGTCGGTGGTGGCGAAAAAGGGCCCCGGCTGGGACCTCTCATTTGCCGGCGACGGCGTTCCGCTCACGCGGAGTACCGACAAGAGCGTGGGCTACGTGGTGGCCGAGGACGGATCGAGCTACGTCCACGAACAGTTCGTTCTGGGCGTCGGAACCCGCGTCTACGGCCTCGGCGAGCGCTTCGGGCCACTCGTCAAGAACGGTCAGGCGATCGACATCTGGAACGAGGACGGCGGAACCAGCAGCGAACAGGCCTACAAGAACGTACCGTTCTTTCTCACCAACCGCGGATACGGTGTCTTCGTCAACGACCCCGGACCCGTCTCGTTCGAGGTCGCCTCGGAGAAGGTGTCCCGTGTGCAGTTCAGCGTGCCGGGGGAGGAACTCGAGTATTTCGTCGTATACGGACCGTCGCCGAAGACGATTCTTGAGCGCTACACCGCCCTCACCGGACGCCCGGCACTGCCGCCGCGCTGGTCCTTCGGGCTGTGGCTCACGACCTCCTTCACCACCAGCTACGACGAGGACACCGTCTCGACGTTTCTGGACGGCATGGCGGAACGGGAGATCCCTGTGGACGTGTTCCACTTCGATACGTTCTGGATGCACGATTTCAGCTGGTGTGACTTCCGATGGGACACCTCGGTGTTTCCCGATCCCGAGGGGCTTGTGCGGCGCCTGAAAGACCGGGGGATTCGTGTGTCACTGTGGATCAATCCCTACATCGCCCAGCGGTCGGCGCTCTTTTCGGAGGCCGCCGAACACGGGTACCTCCTTCGACGCCCGAACGGCGAGGTCTGGCAGATCGATCAGTGGCAACCCGGTATGGGAATCGTTGATTTCACCAATCCCGCCGCCCGCGAGTGGTTCAGGACCCAGTTGCGACCGCTCCTTCGCATGGGAGTCGATTCCTTCAAGACCGACTTCGGCGAACGCATCCCCGTGGATGTGGTGTACCACGACGGATCGGACCCGGTTCGCATGCACAACTATTTCGCGCACCTCTACAATCAAACCGTGTTCGAACTGCTCCGCGAGGAACGCGGCGAGGGAGAGGCGGTGGTGTTCGCCCGGTCCGCCACCGCAGGTGGTCAGCAGTTTCCGGTTCACTGGGGCGGCGACTGCGAGTCGACGTTTGAATCGATGGCCGAGAGTCTTCGCGGCGGGCTGTCGCTGGGTCTGTGCGGCTTCGGTTTCTGGAGCCACGATATCGGCGGGTTCGAGGGCACGCCGGCTCCGTCGGTGTACAAGCGATGGGTCGCCTTCGGACTGCTTTCATCCCACAGCCGTCTCCACGGCAGCACCTCGTACCGCGTTCCGTGGCTCATTGACGACGAGTCGGTTGATGTCCTGCGGCGGTTTGTCCGATTGAAGGCGCTGCTCATGCCCTATCTCTTTGCCGCGGCGATCGATGCCACCCGCAGCGGTGTGCCCGTCATGCGGGCCCTGATGGTGGAGTTTCCCGAGGATCCGGCGGCCGAAACCGCGGAGGAGCAGTACATGCTCGGTGATGCGCTGCTGGTGGCCCCCGTGTTTTCCGAGGCCGGAGATGTCACGTTCTACCTTCCCGAGGGCCGGTGGCTCTCTTATTTCTCCGGCGAGGTGGTGGCCGGTGGTCGCTGGGTATCCGAGCGTCACGACGTGATGTCGCTTCCCCTCTACGTTCGGGACGGTGCCGTGGTTGCCCACGGTCACCGGGAGGACCGCGTCGTGTACGACTACGACGACGAGGTCGAACTGCGCGTGTATCTTCCCGTGGGGTCCGAACAGCGCGGGACACGACGTGTCGAGGTGCACGGGGACAACGGCGTCGTTTCCGCCTCCTTTGAGGTGGAGATCGGCACCGAGTCCGTCGTTGCCCGGCGAACCGCTGGTTCGCGGGGATGGCGACTGAGCCTCGTTGAGGGGCCTGATACGCCTCAGACCCGATCCGTCGGTGCAGACGCGGAATCCGCCCGCATCGGGCGCACGGTCCGATAGAGCGTGAGCGGTGGCAGTCCCGGCGCGGACGCGGCCTCGCGCACCACGTGCACGGTCCGATAGCACTCCGTGGACGCTCTGTTCCGCGCCGACGCTCAGCCGATCGGACCGCCGGTCGGCATCGGCCGCGCCGCGTAGGTGGTGTGGAGCAGGTGGTGCGAGCGTTTGCCCAGCGGAGCGCCGAGGTATTGCTCGTACAGCTGCAGGATCGCGGGGTTGGTGTGCGAGGTGCGAATCGGTTTCCCCTCGTCCTCGCGGTAGATCGCGTCGATGCGCGCCTGCCGCACCGCGTCGTCCGTGAACCGCGGCTGCCCGCCGCCGCCGATGCACCCGCCGGGGCAGGTCATGACCTCCACGAAGTGGTAGGTCGCCTCGCCGGAGCGGATACGGTCCAGGAGGCGTGCCGTGTTCCCCAGCCCGTGGGCGACCGCGACTTTCAGTTCGACCCCTTCCAGAAAACGCCATTCACCCTGGGCACCGGAGACGGTGACCGACGCCTCCTTGATCCCTTCCAGCCCCGCCACCGGACGTACGTGCAGGTTGTCACCCGGGATCGGGCGCCCCGTCACGAGCTCGTGGACGGTACGAAGTGCCGCCTCCATGACCCCTCCGGTGTTGGCAAAGATATCGGCGGCGCCGGAGGAGAGTCCCAGTGGCGTGTCCATCGTGTCGTCCTCCAGCGACGGGAGATCGATCCCGGCACCCTTGATCAGGAACGCCAGCTCTCGCGTGGTGAGCACGTAATCAACGTCGGGGACACCGCTGGCGGTCATCTCCGGGCGCTGCGCCTCAAACTTCTTGGCCGTGCACGGCATCACCGACACCACGGTGATCCTGTCCGGTGTCATGCCCAGCTCATCGGCGAGGTAGGTTTTGGCCAGGGCGCCGAACATCTGCTGGGGAGACTTACACGTTGAGATGTTGTCCAGCATATCCGGATAAAAGTACTCGGCGAATTTGATCCACCCGGGGGAGCAGCTCGTGAACTGCGGCAGCGCCGCCGGCGCTCCGTGGTCGGCGGTGTCGCCGGCGCGTGTATCGCCGCCGGTGTCGCCGGTCAGCGCCCGCTTCAGCCTGCCGAGGAGCTCGCTGCCCTCCTCGAGGATCGTGAGGTCCGCGGTGAAGTTGGTGTCGAACACGCGGTCGAAGCCGAGATCGCGCAGCGCGCGAACCATCTTGCCGGTCACCAGGGTGCCCGGGGGATACCCGAACTCCTCGCCCAGGGCCGCGCGAATCGCCGGCGCCGTCTGGACGACGACAAACTGGTGGGGGTCCTCCAGCGCCCGGAGCACCGCGTCGGTGTGGCGGACCTCGGTGATCGCGCTGGTGGGACACACGGCGGCGCATTGCCCGCACTGGACGCAGGCGACGGTTGCCAGGTCCTGGGCAAAGGCCGGGGCGATTTGCGTGGCGTAGCCGCGGTACTGCGGGAACAGGGCCCCGACCTGCTGGACCTCGTTGCAGGCGGTGACACAGCGGCGGCACTTGATGCACTTGCCCGGATCCCGCGACAGGGCGGGGGTGGTCCGGTCGGGGTGCGCCGGTGGCTTCTCTCCGTGGTACGGGAGGTCGCGGACCCCGGTGAGATACGCGAGTTCCTTGAGCTCGCAGTCATCGCCGCGGTCGCACTGGGTGCAGTCGCCGTCGTGTTCGCTCATGAGGAGCTGCACAACCGTCTTGCGCGCCTCCCGCACGCGCCGGGTGTTTGTACGGACCTGCATCCCCTCGCGGACCGGGGTGGCGCAACTCGCGACGAGGCGCGGCGAGCCCTCCACCTCTACGGCGCACACGCGGCACGCCCCGAGGGCCTCGTGGCCCCGGAGGTAGCACATCGTGGGGACGTGGACACCAGCGGTGAGTGCGGCGTCGAGGATCGTCGTACCGTCGGCGACGGAGATCGTTTTTCCGTTGATCGAGACGTTGATCGACCGATGATTCGTATGGTCAGGCATGGATGTTCTCCTTGTGTGCCGTGCTGTGGCCGTTGCCGGCGGCGGGGGGCTTGCCGTAGTCGCAGCGCAGGCAACGGTGCGCCTGACGGAGCGCTACCGCCTCGCACCAGGACTGCTCGACCTCGTCGAACGTCCGGCGGCGCCGGTCGGCGGGGATCGTCGGCAGCGGTTCGCGCGGGTAGGGCGCCGGTTCGGCGGTGGGGTCGTAATCCGTGTCCACGGGCACGGTCTCACGCCAGAAGGCGTGGTCGGCGCCGGTGAGGTATGTGTCGATTCCGGCGGCGGCGCGCTCTCCCGCGGCGATGGCGCGGACGACGCTGGCGGGGCCGGAGGCGGCGTCACCGCCGGCGAACACCCACTCGACGGCCGTCGCCCCGGTCTGCGGATCGGCGTGGAGGAATCCGGCGGCGTTCGGTTCCAGCTCGAGGTCCTGCGTGAGCCGGGTGCTGTCCAGCCGCTGTCCGATGGCGACGATCACCTGATCGGCGGGGGCCTCAAACACCTCGTCCTCCCGCGCCCGCGGCCGACGGCGGCCGCTTCGGTCGAAGTCGCCGAGCATCATGCGGCTGCACCGCACACCGGTGACCGCGCCGGATGCGTCACGAAGAACCTCCACCGGCTGGGTCAGCGTTTGCAGGGACACTCCCTCCAGAAGCGCCTGATCGATTTCTTCGGCGTATGCCGGCATCTGCTCGCGGGTGCGCCGGTAGATCACGGTGACCTCATCTGCCCCCAGTCGCAGCGCGGTGCGGGCGGCATCGATCGCGGCGTTCCCGCCTCCGACGACGACGACGGTTTTTCCAACGGGAACCGATCCGCGGATGTTGTAGCTTTTCAGAAAATCCGTGGCGCAGACCACGCCGGGACCATCCTCACCCGGTACGTCCATAGCCATGGAGTCCGGCGCGCCCACGGCGAGAAAGACCGCTTCGTAGCCCTCTCCGCGGAGATCGGAGAGCGCAAAATCGCGGCCCAGGGCGGTTTCGGTGCGAATCTCGACGCCCATGTTCTCGATCATGCGAATCTCGAGCGCGAGCGTTTCCCGCGGAAGCCGGTACTCGGGGATCGTCTGTACGAGCATCCCACCGGGGCGCGGAGCCGCCTCGAAGACCACGGGGCGGTACCCGAGACGGGCGAGGAAGAAGGCGCACGAGAGACCCGCAGGTCCGGCGCCGACGATCCCCACCTTACGGGCGGCGTTGTCGGGATTCTCGCGGACCTCCGGCAGCTGCAGCGTCACCTCCTGGTCCACCATGAAACGCTTGATGCCGCGGATCGACACCGGCGCGTCAAGTGTGGCACGGCGGCATTTGTCCTCGCAGGTGTGAAAACACACCCGCGCGCACACCGACGCGAATGGATTGCGGTTGCGGTGCAGGCGCAGCGCCTCGGCGTAGCGACGTTCGCCCACCAGGCTCACGAAGCCCGGGATGTCCACGCCGGCGGGGCATCCCGACTGACACGGCGCCCGAACCAGACCGGGGCACACGCCGGCCCGGCAGTGGTGGTCGCGAATGTGCTCTTCGTACTCCGCACGGAAGTGGCGGATCGTCGAGAGTACCGGGTTGGGAGCCGTCTGCCCCAGGCCGCAGAGGGCGGTGTCGCGGATGTGTTCGCCGAGCTGTTCCAGCTGTTCGATGTCGCCGTCCTCGCCGCGACCGTCGCAGATACGTTCCAGGATCTCGAGCATGCGCTTGGTGCCCACGCGACAGGGGGCGCACTTGCCGCAGGATTCTTCCTGCACGAACTCGAGGAAGAAGCGCGCCACATCGACCATGCAGGTGTCCTCGTCCATGACGATCAGACCGCCGGAACCCATGATCGCGCCGAGTTTGTTCAGTTCGGCGTAGTCCAGGGGCACATTGAGGAACTCGCGGGGAATGCATCCGCCGGAGGGTCCTCCGATCTGTGCGGCCTTGAATTCCTTTCCGTTCTTGATGCCGCCGCCGATATCGTAGATCAGCTCACCAAGCGGCGTTCCGATGGGTACTTCGACGAGGCCGGTGTGCTCCACCGCCCCGGCCAGGGCGAACACCTTGGTGCCCGGGGACTCTGCGGTTCCCACACGGCGAAACCAGTCGCTGCCGTGGGTGACGATCGGCGGAACGTTGGCGTAGGTTTCGACGTTGTTCAGGAGCGTCGGTTTGCCCCACAGGCCGCGTTCAGCGGGAAAGGGAGGTCTCGGACGCGGCTCGCCGCGTTTGCCTTCGATGCTGTTGATGAGTGCAGTCTCCTCACCACAGACAAAGGCACCACTCCCCATCCGGATCGCCAGGTCGAAGGAGACGTGCGTTCCGAGAATGTGGTCTCCCAGGAGACCGAGGTCACGGGCCTGATCGATCGCCCGTTGCAGTCGCTCCACCGCCAGCGGGTACTCGGCGCGAACGTACACATATCCATGGGTCGCACCGACGGCGTACCCGGCGATCGTCATGCCTTCGATGATCGTGTGCGGATCGCCTTCCAGGAGGCTGCGGTCCATGAATGCGCCGGGGTCGCCCTCGTCGGCGTTGCACAGGACGTACTTCTCATCCCCCGGTGCGGCGGCCGTGGCGGCCCACTTCCGACCGGTGGGAAACCCACCGCCGCCCCGACCACGGAGACCTGAGGCAACGATCGTTTCCACGACCTCTTCCGGGAGGCGCGACTGGAGTATCGTGACCAGACCGTCGTACGCACCGGCGCCCACGGCACTCAGGATCTCCTCCGGATTCACGGTGCCACAGTTGCGCAGCACGATGCGGGTCTGCGATTCGAAGAGATCGACGTCGGCGGCCACCGCAGCGATCTCGCCGTCCACACGGTTTCGGTGGAGCAGTCGGGAGACCGGGGTGCCGCCGACGAGATGACGCTCAACGATGTCCGCGGCGTCCTCGGGACGCACCCCCTCGTAGAACACACCCTCCGGGTCCACCATTACCACCGGGCCTGCTGCGCAGGGCCCCATGCAGCCGCTGGGCTCGATCGATACCTTGACGCCGGCGCGTTCCGCAGCGGTCTGCAGCGCCTCGCGGAGTTCGCAGGCACCGGAGGCGATGCACCCGCCACCGTGGCAGACGCGGACGCGACGGGTCCCTGCGGCAGGCCGACTCGCGTCGATCACCGATTCCTGCAGCGAACGGAACGCTGCAATGCTTTCCAGCCGTATGGTGCGTTCGGTACTCATGCCGTCACCTCCCCGGAGTCGCCGTCCCGGTATCGAGAGAGGATCTCCGGTACGCACGCCGCCGTCACGCGCTGGTGAACGTCGTCGTCGACGAGAAGAACCGGTGCAAGACCGCAGGCGCCGAAACAGCGTCCCTGTTCGAGACTGAACAGCCGATCCTCGGTCGTTTGACCGACCTCAATGCCCAGCTCGTCGGAAACGGCCCTGAGCACGTCCTTGCCGCCGCGGACGTAACAGGCGGTGCCGAGACAGACCCGGACCACGTGCAGCCCCCGCGGGACCGTGGTGAAGTAGGAATAGAAGGTGACCACGCCGGCCACCTCGCTGTAGGGGATGCCGAGCCGGGTGGCGGTCGCCTGGAGCGCCGCCACGGGAAGATAGCCGAAGGTCTGCTGGACGCGCTGCAGGACGGGGATCAGTGCCCCTGAAAGATCGCGGTGCTCATCCACGATTCGCGATGTTGTCTCGACGATGTCCTGCGGAGAGGGGAGATTCTGCACCAGGCCGGCCATACGCAACTCCTTGAAACGAGGTTACGCCGATTCAGGTGCGGCACGGACAGGTTCAACGGGTGAGTCGGCTCACCTCAATAGTAGACCCGGTCGAATCCGATGTCAAAATATCGATATACAAAAATTGATAATAAGGTAGCGATTCAATGTCGCTCCATGTGCCAGTACGATACCCTCAGAACCAGACTGAGCATGAAGAGGGTACCGCCGACCGGCACAATCACCGGCAAGCGCCAGTCGGGACCCGCCGCGAACAACAGAAGCATCGCGACGGTGAGAACACCGAGAACGGCCCTCACCGTAAACAGCGCCGCCCGCCCGGCGTTCTCCACGTTGCGTTCGTCGTATGGAACCGTTCCGGCGTCCGTGGACCGTCGGGTACGCGATCGCCTCAGAACCGTTGTCACCGTCAGTGCCCCGAGGCTGGAGATGAGAAAACTCCAGCCAGAGGCGGCGTCACCCCTGACGATCCGCGTCACGCCGGCGCCGATCAGCGCAACCAGAATGGCGATCTGGATTCCGTGTCTCCAGCGGGTGTTACTCATCGCGCTCCTCCAGTCGGAACAGGTCTTCCACACGACAGTCGAAAATGCGTGCCAGGCGCAGTGCCAGGAGGAGCGAGGGATTGTAGCGACCGGTTTCCAGCGAGATGATCGTCTGTCGGGTGACCGCCGCCCGTTGTGCGAGATCAAGTTGTGTGATTCCCCGCGACTCCCGCGTGGCGCGTAGATTGTTAACCACCGTACTGCTCCGTCGTGCGTAAAGCACACTTTACATTCAGCATAACGCCGGAGGTCCGGGATGTCAAGTAGGCTTTACATGCGTCGGGTCGGTACTGCGGACGCTGCACCGGGCGTGTCGTCTGAAAGCGCCCATTCCCGTACTGCGCCGGCGAACCGGCGTGCCCGGTCCAGGGTGCCATCGGCGAGGGGGCCCTGCGTGCCGGTTACCTTCGCCGACAGCCAGTCGGGGTATACCGAGGTTGCCACGCAGCAGGTGCACATTCGCCGACGGAGGCGGTCACCCTTGGCGACGATCCGGTCCAGGTCGAGGCCATGGGTGAGGAAGGTGGTGGCGTGAGGAACGCGTGTACCGCGAACACGCAGTTCGCGGGCAGCGCGACTCATCCAGCGCTTCGATGCGCGACTGACGGAGAACATCCGCACCGCCGCCCCCACGACCACCAGGTCCGGAGCGTCACCGACAAGCCTGGCGGGGTCGTACTGCGACACGTGGGCCACGACAACCTCGTCGCCGGCCTCCTCCCACACGTCCCGAAACGCATCCGCCACGCGGGCACCGTTTCCGTAGCGCGAGTCATGAACGATTACCGTTTTCATCTCTGTCTCCTGTGCTTCATGAAACACCGCCGAAAACAGGTTGTGTCACTCCCGCGGGCGGCGACCCGGGTCTGCGGCAAAGCGCACGTGCACTCTCTTGTCATTGAGTAAACATTGAAATATACTTGAGTAGTCAATTAAATACGGAGGAGACAATGACTGATGACGATTCGGAAACGCGGGCCGCGTTCCTGCAGACACACGCGCTCGCAGCCGCCCGGGTGTCCAAGACGATCGGGCTCCGGCTGAGCGTACACGGAATCAGCCTCAACGAGTATCTGATCCTGGACTACCTGGCGTCACAGCGGGACCGCGGAGTCCCGCGGATCGAGCTTGCCGGACACATGGGGTTGAGCGCGTCGGGGGTGACGCGGCTCGTTGCCCCGATGGAGAAAACCCACCTGGTGGAGCGGGAGGCGCACGCCCGGGATGCCCGACAGAGTCTGGTTCGCCTGACCGATGCTGGGGCCCGCGTGCACCGCGAGGCGCAGGACACGTTTGTCGCTACGGCGGATGAGTTGACCCGCGGACTGCAGCCAGAAGACCTGCAGCGGGCGATTCGCATCTTCGAGACGATCCGGTAGCGCGCCGGAAGAGGAACCGACAATGAACGCACAGAGATACATCGAACCGACGCAGGAGGCGGGAGCCGCACTGTTTCGCAGACAGATAAGCGGGGCAGTGGTCATGCTCAATCTGCTCCGATTTCGTGATACGGCCGACTACTCCGAACACCCGGAACTGGATCCCGGGACCCCGATATCGGGACGGGACGCGTTCCAGCGCTACATCGATCACACGATGCCGTTCCTGCGGGAGACGGGAGGTGAGCTCGTTTTTCTGGGTGACGGGGGGCCGTTCTTCATCGGGCCGCCCGACGAGCGCTGGGACGCCGTGATGCTGGTGAAGCAATCCTCGGTCGAGGAGTTCGTGGCGTTTGCGTCCCACGCCGAGTATCTGGTGGGGATGGGGCATCGGAGCGCCGCGATCGTCGACTCACGGTTGTTGCCCGTGGTTGAGTCGTTGGACGGCCGCCTCGGCGCCGCCGCCGACTGAAAAAAAACGCGCACCCGGCGCCGGACGGCTTCGGGTGCGCGAATGCTCCAGAGCGCGGCTGTGAGTCAGATATCCAGCGCGGCCCGTACCGTCTGGAGTCCGTTGGACCCGTCGACGGCGGAGACGCCATCCAGCCAGTCCTCGAGGATCGCCGGGTTTTCCTGAAGCCACGCAACAGCCGCGTCGCGGGCGTCGGAACCTTCGTTGATCGCGGTCATGATCTCATTCTCCATCGTCAGCGTGAACTGCAGATTGGAAAAGAACTGTCCGAGATTGGGATACTCCTCGGCGTAGCCCGATCGGACGTTGGTGTAGACCTCGGCGGCGCCGAAGTCGGGGCCAAAGTAGTCGTCCCCACCGGTCAGGTAGGTCATGTCCAGGTAGGCGTTCATGGGGTGCGGCTCCCAGCCGAGAAACACGATCGGCTGTTCGTTCTCAGCCCGGGCGCGGACCTCCGCGAGCATTCCCGCCTCGCTCGAGTCGACCACGGAAAAGTCACCCAGACCGAACGCGTCCTCGTCGATCATCTGCTGGATCAGCAGGTTCCCGTCGTTCCCGGCTTCGATGCCGTGAATCTGGTACTCCAGTTCCTCCCCGAAATCGGCGATGTCCGAGAAGTCCTGCAGTCCCTGGTCGGCCAGGTACGTGGGGACCGCGAGGGTGTACTTGGCACCCTCGAGGTTCAGCGCATACTGCTCGACGGAGCCGGCATCGAAATACTGGTTGGCGATCGTCGCCATGGAGGGCATCCAGTTGCCGAGGAACACGTCAACGTCCGAACCGGCCATTCCCTCGTACGCCAGCGGAACCGATACCGTCGTTGAGGTTGTGTCGTAGCCGAGCGCCTCGAGAACGACGCGTGTCGTGGTCGTGGTCGCCTGAATGTCGAGCCAGCCGACTTCGGCGAAATCGACGGTCGTTGCCTCGGGGGTATCCGCGGCGTTCTCTGTTGTCTGCTCCGGGGTCTGCGCTTCCTGGGATCCGGAGGCGAAAACCGGGGTCGCCAGTATGGCGAGCGCAAGCACCGCTGTGAATGCGGTTTTGATCGTGTTCATCCTCTTGTACCTCCTATAGTTTAGAGGGCTATAGATTAACAAGCGAGAACGGCACTGTAAACACCGTGAAACCATGATAATCGATGTTTAATTTTGGAGATTTGAATCGATGTCTCCTGAACACCGTACAGGATGGTCTGTTAATCTATGTATTTCCTATACTTACAGCGACGCCCGCTTGCCGAGATTTTTTCTCTCTGATAACATTGTGATTTACGTTATTTCACCAAAATTTGGTAGTCAAAACTTACGGAGGTTGTATGCACGAGAAATTTCTGTCCGGACGGGTTGCGATGGTGACTGGAGGCGCCTCAGGTATGGGTCGCGCCATGGCGATGGCGTTTGCCCAGGCCGGGGCGAATGTAGGAATCGGTTCGCTTCTCAGCCAGAGTTCCGCGAAACGCGCAGACGGAGAACTGGTGAATCGGCCGGGTCAGGAAGAGCTCGACCGCACGAAAAAGGAGATCGAAGCGCTGGGTGTGCGTTGCGTTGCGGTGGATCTGGACGTGTGCGACGTGGAGAGCGTGAAGCGCTTCCACAAGACGGTGGTCGACGCGCTGGGGCCGGTCGACATTCTGGCCAACGCTGCCGGCATCACCGCCGAACACCTCACGTCTCACCATCCGGAGTCGCTGTGGCTGAAGGTTATGGACGTGAACGCCAACGGAACGTTCCGCACCACCCGGGAAGTTCTGCCCGGCATGATCGAGCGAGGCTGGGGCCGTATCGTGAACATCGCGTCGACCGCGGCGAGTGTCGGATCCCCGATGTCTGCCGCGTACTGCGCGAGCAAGGCGGCCGTTGTCGGGTTCACCAAGGCGGTGGCGCAGGAAGGTGCTCCGGCACTGGTGACCGCGAACACAATCAGCCCCGGATGGGTCGAAACAACGTTCGGCCGGGAGTGGCTCACGGACATCGCGGAAAAGCAGATGCACAAGAAGGGCGACGAGTTCATCGCCGAGCAGAAGGCGGACAACCCCCAGAAGCGGATGATCCAGCCCACCGAGATCGGTGCCACCGCTGCCTACCTCTGCCGCGACGAGGCGGTCGGGATCACCGGTCAGGACATCACCATTTCCGCCGGGTCGGCGTGGTAAGGAGGCGGTATGGAGCAGTACCTGAACCCCGATACCACAGGCCGGATGTACATCGACGGGTCATGGGTGGACGCCGAATCCGGTGCCACCCGCCGCATCACCTACCCCTTTGATCAGCGCCACATCGCCACCGTCGCCGAAGGCGATGAGCGCGATGCCCGCCGCGCGGTTGAGGCCGCGCGACGCGCCTTCGACTCGGGACCGTTTCCCCGTATGCCGGCACCTGAGCGCGGGCGGCTGTTGCGCCGCCTGGCGGACCTGATCGAGCAGAACGCCGAGGAACTGGCGGCCCTGGAGAGCTGGGACACCGCCAAGACAATGGTGGAAAGCCGCGTGGATATGGAAGACATCGCCGGTATCTTTCACTACTTCGCCGAGCTCGCCGACAAGCACGGGGGAGAGGTGATCGCATCGCCGATCCCGAACACGTCGAGCAGGGTGGTTCGCGAGCCGGTGGGCGTGTGCGGCCAGATTTCGCCGTGGAACTACCCGTTGCTGCAGGCGTCGTGGAAGATGGCGCCGGCGCTGGCCGCGGGAAACACGATCGTGATGAAGCCGAGCGAGGACACGCCGCTGACCACGATCCGCGTCACGCAGCTCGCGGAAGAGGCGGGGTTTCCCCCCGGCGTCGTCAATCTGGTCCTCGGACCGGGGCCGAAGGTCGGTCACGAACTGGCGGCGAGCGTGGACGTGGACCTCATCAGCTTCACCGGCGGGATCCAGACCGGTCGGTCGATCATGACGGCGGCGACCTCCAACATGAAGAAGGTGGCCTTCGAACTGGGCGGAAAGAACCCCAACATCTTTTTTGACGACGTGGATATCGACCTCGCGGTTGACTACGCCCTCAACGGGGTGTTCTTCCACGCCGGGCAGGTGTGCAGCGCCGGGGCCCGGGTCCTGCTGCACGAGTCGATCCACGATCGCGTTGTTGAGGGTATCGTCGAGCGGGCCGGAAAGATCGTCATGGGCGACGCCTTCGACGAAAAGACCGAAATGGGACCTCTCATCTCCGAAAAGCACCGCAGCAAGGTCGAGGGCTACATCGCCCTGGCGAAAGAAGAGGGGGCGACCCTCGCGCTCGGCGGCGATCGTCCCGACGACCCGGCCCTTGCCAACGGATTCTTCGTATCGCCCACGGTGTTTACCGGCTGCCGGTCCGAGATGCGTGTCGTGCAGGAAGAGGTGTTCGGTCCGGTCATGACCGTGGAACGCTTCTCGGATGAGGCGGAGGCGATCCGCCTGGCCAACGATTCCACCTACGGGCTCTCCGGGGCGGTCTGGTCCAGGGATCAGGACCGCGCCGAACGGGTGGCGTCCGCCCTGCGCATGGGAACGGTCTGGATTAACGACTTCAACGTGTATTTTGCCCAGGCTCCGTGGGGCGGCTACAAGCAGTCGGGTATCGGCCGGGAGCTTGGCCCTGCGGGTCTCGAGGAATACACCGAGACCAAGCACGTGTTCCAGAACCACGCCACGGAAGCGCAAAACTGGTTCGGCAACGGAACATGAGAACGGGTTCGAGCGCACCGGGTGCGAACGAACGAACAGACACCGCATCAGGGGGAGCGCTTCGGCGCTCCTTCTGGAACACCGCGCGCTTCGTAGCCGGCCGGGACCTGCTGATCTTCGCAGTCGGAACGTGGTACTTCGAGTTTCACATCGACTACCGATTTCCCGCCGAGGAGAACCTGCTCCTCTACTTTGTCGCCGTCCCGATCATCTGGTCCACTCTGATCCAGATCTGGACATCCACCAGCTACCGTGAACAGTCTTCCGCCTGGCTCCTGGTGTTCACCCACGTGATCGCCATGATGTCTCTGGCGTCCACGGTGTTTCTCATCAGCGCCACGCTCAACAGCCTGAGTCAGACCCTCGACTCATTTGGGAACGCCCTGTTTCACGTCGTCGGCTGGACGGTGATCCTCTCGCTTGTGTACTACGACGCCGTCGACGTCCGCCGCGGACGGCAAGCGGTCAGGCGTCGCGGGGTTCGGACTATTCGTCGTGTCTCGAGATTTCGAGATACCGGTGCTCCGCTTCGCCGACCACGTCGGCCCAGGAGCGGAACACCTCGCGGCGGGCGCCGGCTCCGACGCGGGCGACGCGCTCGGGGTCCGCACGCAGAGACGCGATGAGCGCGGCCAGAGCGTCCGGTTGTGGATCGACGTGGAACGCGTTGCGGTCGTCGGCGGTACCGGCGGCACTCGTGGATCCCGCGGCGAGAATCGAGGGCGTGCCGCACGCCGCCGCCTCCCGTACCACCAGGGGCGCATTGTCGTAGACCGACGGAAAGACGAACAGATCGGCGCGCGAGTACAGCGCCGTGAGTTCGGTCCGATCGAGGACAATGCCGCGAAAATCGCAGATCCCCGCGACACCGATCGTTGCCGCGTATCGGCGGATCGCGCCCTCGTCCGCTCCGGTTCCGGCGAAGACTGCGCGGATCCCGGCGCGTTCCGGCTCGCCAAGGCGGGCCAGTGCGTCGAGAATGAGGCGCAGGTTTTTCTCCCACCGATGTTGCCCCACAAAAAGCACCACAAACGGATCATGCGTGTCGATATCAAGGAGCGATGCGCCGCGGTGGCGATACTCGTCCAGGTCGCCCGGCGCCGGTGGATCGATGTCGGACCCGTTGGGGGCCACCGACACCGTTCCGGGATAGCCGTACGCCGCCAGCGTTGACGCTGTGGCTTCACTCGGGGCCCACACCGCGTCGACGGACCCGTAGAAACGGACCAGATGGTGCGCGAACCGGTCTGCTGCGGCGGGCCAGGGGACCGATTTGAGGAAATCGTCGCGGTATTTCGAGTGGAAGGTTGATACGTGAACCGCTCCGGTCGCCCCGGCGACGCGACGCGCCAGATGACCGGCCACAAACGGGGAATGGGAGTGAACGATATCGATGCCCCCTGCGGCGCGAATCCACCGCCGAAGGCGTCCGGCGAACACTGCGTCCAGTCGCGGCATTCCCAGCCGGTAGGGGCGCCAGCCGGGAAGCGGGACAGACGCGTAGCGCAGGAGTGTGTAGCCGTCCCGTTCGTCGGCGGGCTCGACCGCCGGGGTTCCCGGCGCCGCCGGCGCCACGGCGAGCACCCGGTGCCCGCGACGGGCCAGATGACGGGCGTAGTTTTCCATGCAGACACCGACCCCGTCCATGATCGGACGGAAGCTGTCGTTGCACTGCACGATCGTCATTCCGGCTCGGCCTCCGGCTCGGCCTCCGGCGCGGCGGTCAGGGCCAGCTCATCCAGAAGCTCCGGCGACAGATCCGGCGGATCGAGCAGTACCTGCGGCTCCCTGATAAAGTCGCGAAACAGCGAGAGCGCCCTGGCGGCGTAGTAGCCCTCCGTGACCCGATCGTCGAGGGTGTACTTGAGTTCGATCGCCAGGCGCGACTCGAAATGGCCGTTCCCGACCGGCAGGAGGTGCCGTTTCGGTCGCCCGATCACCACGAAGATGCTCGCGTTTCCCCATTCGTAGAGATGGTGAAAGGGAGCGTCCAGCCCCACGCTCCCCAGATTGGCGACGTACACGCTGGTGTAGAGCGGATCCATTTCGATCATCGACCGCGGTGCGATCCCGTACTGATCCAGCAGCCGCCATCCGGCCACGATCAGATTGATCACCCCCCGCGGCAGCCGGGTGATGAACTCGATCTCGCGGTCGCTCTCGTTCCCGTCCATGCTTCTGGCCTCGTCAACGCGAACGTTGGCTCGATCGCGAATGTGCTCGAGGGTATCGAACGGGGAAAAGGTGATCTTGGCGTTTGTCTCGTCGCCGTCGTCGGACAGATCCTTCTTGACGATGAACGCGATCTGGATGCGATTGCGCTGGTAGATCCGCTGACCCGAAATGAAACGGTTGAGCTGCGGACGCAGCGCGATGACCCGCACCATCGCCGCAAGAATGACGTGGAACAGCGAGATTCGCTGCTCACGGTCGCGGTGCCGGTTGTACTCCTTGAGGAAGCGGTGCGTCTCTTCGATTTCGATCAGCTGGGTGTAGTAGATCGCCGACTCGTTCCGTCCGCGCATGACGAACGGGTTGATCTTGCGGAACGCCGAGATGTCTTTCAACAGCGTCCCGTCGTATCGTTGACGTGTGCCCATGCAGGATATGTCCTCTCCGACACGTCAATACTACCACATCACGCGGGGTCCGAAAGCGGAAGAAAAAAGAGCATGCCGGTATCGACCCGCCGGTAGTAGTGGAAGAAGTCACGGTCGGCAAGCCGTTCGCGCCGGTCTGCGATTCCCGCGGAGAACATGTAGCGGTACACGGAGCTCAGACGGCGAATCGACGCCTCCCCGGTAAAGTGAAAGGTCAGGTAGCGTGATGCGGGGTACCGAACCTCGGCAAAGCCGTCTGATATCCGGGCATCGGGTCGCACGCTGTAACCGATCAGACCGGCGAACCCCTCTGCAGGGGAGTAGCTGATCAGATCGTCACGGTCCATCAACGTGACCTCGAACACGCCGCGGTGTTGTCGCCACCGGGCGAGGTCGGCGGCGGCGTCGGTGAACCGTGCACGCGTCTGTTCCACGGGCCCCGGGTCGGTGATCGGCATGATATCGCGAAGCCCGACGATGCGCAGAGCCGGAAGCCGAAACACGCGCGCTTTGAGCGAAATGTCGCGGTGCAGATCGACGATCGTCTGCTGCGAGAGCCGCGGCCGGTGGAAGAAGAACCGCTGGGTACCGCCGCGTCGGTATTTCCCCGGGGTGATGTGGTACTGGCGCAGGAAGGCCCTCGTCATCGACTGCTGCGACTCGTATCCGAACGCGAGCGCCAGGTCGGCGATCGGGATCGACGTGGACACCAGCCGTTGCGCGATCTCCGCGAGGCGGCGTTTGCGCACGTAGTCGAACACCGTCTCTCCCACCATCGCCTGAAAGATTCGCGAGAAATAGAACTTGGAGAGATGTGCGCGGCGACAGATGCTGTCGAGGTCGATCGGATCTCCCAGCGAGGACTCGATGTACGCGATCGCCCGCATGATGGCGGCGAGGTAGTCAGGATCCGGAAGCCGGGTACGAGGCGTCACGGTCCCGATGGTACGACAGGGTCGGGAATCCTGCAAATCTGGTGGTCGAAAGTGATTGACTAATCAGTCATTCATGCGTACCGTATGGATACACATTTCCTGTCCAAGGAGGACACCATGAAGACTATGAAAACCGCCCTGTTTGCGATCGCGATCGTGGCTGCCGCCGCGCTCCCCGTGGTTGCCGCCGGTCAGGCTGATACGGCTGCCCCTACCGGGGCCCTGGCGTTCGACGTGCAGGGCCCGGACCGCTGGGAGGCCGGCCACCTGAATCGCCTGCTGATCGAGCTTGTGCCGGCGAACAGTGAGACGAATGCGATTGTGGAGCCGGTCCGCGTCACGGTACCCGCGGCGGAGGACTACGTCGTTCTGCCCACGGTTCCGACCGGTGATTACACGGTAGCGATGGTCCGGTTCGGGCTTCCCGACGGATCGTTTTCCGCGACCGTCCCGGGGCCCGCCACTGCCGTGACGGTTGAGGCTTCCGGGGTAACCGTTGCCCCCTTCGCAGTTCACGTCGCCGCCACCGCCGACGCCGTGTCGTGGCCCGAAATCAGCGCCGCGGAGCGACTGGCCGTTGAGGACGCCGTGCGGCAGGACCTCGCGGAGCGGGGGCTGGATCGAATCGCGCGACGCTGAGGATCGCGCCGACGGTGCCCGCACGGGATACCGTGCGGGTCACCCCGCGATGTGCGCCGCGTGGCGCGCCGGCGGCCGGTTCGTGCTACGATGGCGCCATGGACAAACGGGAGCGTCTGCTGATCGCCGCCGCGGAGCTGTTCACCACCCGCGGCATCCAGAACACCTCCACCGCTGCGATTTCGCGGCGCGCGGGAGTGGCTACCGGAACGCTGTTCAACTATTTCCCGTCCAAGGACGCACTGATCGAATCGCTGTACGGATACGCGTCGGACTCTATGGTGGCAGCCACGGCGGTGGATGACATCGACACCACAGACTACCGCGCCGCCTTCACCCTCCTGTGGCAGCGCGGCATCGGCTGGGGGGGTGACAATCCAACGCTTTTCTGGTTCGTTGAGGAGATCTCACGTTCCGCGTACCGGTCACGGGACGAGCTAGCGATTCGTTGGTTCGATTTTCACCTCATCAAGGCGTTCATCGCGGAAGGCATCTCCCGCGGTATCGTCCGTGATCTGCCAGTGGATCTCGTTCACACGATGGTCCTCAGCACGATCTCCGGCATTGTCGCGGAGATCCTGGTCAATGGCGCCGACCGCACCTCCTACATCCAGCATTCCTGCGGGATCGTATGGCGGGCGCTGCAGGCAGGTGAGGGATACACGACGGACTGAGCGTGTCATGTCCGTTCGACGTCGTCGCGCGCGAGAACGATCAGTTCGGTCCGCGAATCGACGCCCGTCTTGTTGTACACGCTGTACAGGTGCTTCTTGGTCGTGCTTTCTGAGATGCCGAGGCGCGTGCTGATCGCGCGATTCGTGGCGCCGTCCAGAACCTGTGCCAGCACCTGCAGCTCGCGCTGCGACAGGCCGTAGCGGTCACCGATCGAGGCGAGGGGCACGGGATCGGCATGCGCGTACGGTACCGTCACGGTGTGGGCGGAGAGTGCCGCCCGCAGCACCGACGCGAGTCGCACGGGATGGGCGAGAGCAACGAGCCTCCGGACGGTTCGGCGGGCTGTCGCGGCACGCGGCAACCGCTGCAGTGCGGCATCGATCCGGCATATCCTTCGCGCCGGCGACCACTCCACCTCCACCCGCGGGTTCCGATACCCGTACTGGCAAAGCACTCCCCGTACCTTGCCGGCGACCATGTGACGTCCAAACTCCGTTACGGGCGTCTCCGGGTGGTACGCGATCTCCACGGAGATGTGCGATCCGGTGTTCGCGATCCTCACGTCGTGGGTCATGCTCAGTCGGCGGCTGTAGGCGTTGGCCAGGACCGCGGCGTCGTCGAGAGACAGGAACGTTGTCACGAGGTACGCGATACTCGCCGCCGGTGTCGACGTCGCGTCGGCGGTCATCGTCCAGAACCCGAACTCCTCGGCAAGCGAAACCGTAGAGAGACGTGAATCCTCGATCGCTCGGACGATGCGGAGAAAGCTTTCGTACAGGGCGTGCGCAACCTGCGGTGACCACGCCGGCACCGGGGAGCAGCGGGAAGCCGACCGCACCATGGGGACGCTCAGGGCGGTCGCAGGCCAGCACTCATGGGTGCCGTCGGGAATGTCGATCCGGACGATCGATCCCAGGCGTCGGACGGACCGGGCGGACGAAAATCTGCGCTGTCTGACCGCCTCGGCGGCGGAGCAGACGCGGTCGGCGACATCGCGGCCCGAGCGGGCCTCGATGAACGTGAGAAACTCATCGCAGTGAGACGCGAGGACGAACGGCTTCACCGGACGCCCCCGGTGCCATCGGTTTTCATCACTTTTTTTGATCGCGTGTACTCAGAATGGTAGTTCGCGCCGCAGGCGGACGCAAGAAATCCGTGACAAAAAGGGCTGTATCGAGAAACGTGTTGCGGTCGCGACGGCCGCGTCGCCTTCAGGTCGGCCTCACGACGCAGACTACGCCGGTGCGACAACCGGGGCGTTGTCCACAACGGTCTGAAACGTCTGCTCGTCGATGTGGAACACCAGAAACGGGCCGCTTCCACGACCGGTTGTGTCGATCATCACCACATACTCACCGGTGTCGGTACGAGGCCCGCATATGAACGGGAGGTTATATCCCGTATCCGGGTCCAGCATTGGCCCCACCAGCCACGGGGCATCCGCGAACATCGCGCCCAGTTCAGTCTCGGTCCATGACCCGTCGGTGTTTCCCTCCGCAACGCCGGTAAACCCGCCGTATCCGTCCTCGTAGACTGCGGAGAGGGAGGTTGGGTTTTCGTAGTACTCGTAGACGAGCACGGTGGCGGAGACCCCGACGCCGTCCGCCCCGTCGCGATCATCTGTGTCCTCGAGGCTGAACGCCAGACCCGTGGGACTTGCGAAAACCGGCGTCGCGCCGCCGAGCCACACCGTATCGGCGACGCTTTCGATCTCCTGGCCGCCGGACACAAAACCGGCATCGTCGAAGTGGATGGTGAGCTCATTCGCCAGCCCCGGGGGGCCATCGGTCTCAACGGCCGTGCCTTCTATCGCCGCGATCCCGTAGGGGCGTCCGGCGGTCAGACCGCTTACCGAATAGAAGCTGGTGCCGCCGTCGGCCGCCATGATCGTCGTGCCGCTGCGAACCAGCGTGCGTCGCGCCGGCGAGGACGGAGTCCCCTCCGAAAACGGGGTGGCTGGACCACGGCGCAGCGCGATTCCGCCGGACACGCTGTGGGTCAGGGAGGAGCCATCGACGCCGGAGAGGTCGAGGCGCCAGATCACCATCTCGCCGGGAATGGCGTAGCGGTCGATCGTAATCGTCCCCGAGAGTTCGGTCCAGTCGGCGCCGTCGGTGGTGATCGCCGCGGTCTGTGAAGTGATTGTGCCGGAGTCGGTCTGAAAGGTCGGACTCCCGCGGGTCAGGGTCGCCGCGTTGGCCGTCAGGGTTAACGGGTAGGGCACGCCGGCCAGATCCGCGGGGTCGAATGCGAGTTGCAGCGAGCCTACGTGGGTCTCGCCGTCGTTGCTCACGTCCCAGAACGCAATCAGGTGATCGATTGGATCGCCGAACAGCGCGGCATCGGTGTAGAATGCCGGCACAAGCGATCGCTCCCAGTCTGTTGGCACCAGCGGTGCATAGATCTCGATGCCCGACTCCAGCGCAGTGGAGGATGAAGTCGTGTCCAGACGCAGACTCACGGTCGTCCCGTCATCCCAGGCGACTGCGGCGGATTCCACAAGCGAGAACGTGCACGAAACCGGACCTGCGACGATCGCGCCCTCGGACTCCGCAACGGCGGAGATCGTGCACGACCGCCCGGACATGATCACCGGGTCTCGGAACACGGGGGACGCGACGGTGGCTTCGCCGCCATCGGTGGTGAAGCGGATCGTTACTGCGGCGTTCGAGCTCGACACGGCGATGGAGGCATCGAGACCGATAGCCACCTCGTTTCCGGAGACGCTCTGTCCATCGACGGTGAACCCTATGGTTGGCGCGTCGCCTGAGGCTGCGGAGTTCGTCGGTGACGGGCACCCTGCGAGGAGGCCCGTCAGAATCATGAGCAAAACGGTTCGAACGGCATCGCGGTACATCACGCGCTCCCCTTTTTTCGAATGGCGGACGGCAGTCGTCCGACAGCCATCGTCGGGCGCGACGGCGGAGGGCGCAATAGAACCATAGTTCTATCGGTGTTCCTCCGGGGGTGATCGACGAGGTGTTGATTTTTGACAGGTGTCGGCCTGAATCCTACAATTCAGGTCATGAATATGGCGACACGGCGCCGGGCACTCCCGGCCGCAGGGCTTGTGCTTGTCCTGCTCCTGTGCGGTGTTCCGGTCGCGGCTCAGAACACGAAGGATGCCGCGGTATCTGAAGGGGACGACCGTCCGTGGCCGGTCCGGGACGCGTTCGAGCGGTACCTCGGTCCTCGCCAGCGGCTGGGTATCCTTGTGTCGGGGGGCTCGTCGGCAGATTTCTGGCGGGTATCGTTCGAGGAAGAAGGTCCGTTCAACGGTACGACGGCCGAGGTCAGTCGGGACCCTTTTCTGCTGGTCGTTGGCGGTCTGGACATCTACAACCTCTTCGGATACATCGACTGGAACCTGACGTACCGCGCCGACAACGTTGACGGCGCCCTCGATCTTCGAAACGCCGACGTCGCCACGGGACCGGGACGCGGAAACGTTGACCTTCAGAGTACGCTGCAGATCCCGCTCGGATATCTGGGCACGGGGCTCGGCGTGCTGGGCGTGCTGGGCGCGGATCCACAACAGGTGTACTGGCTCAACTTCCTTCGCTTCCAGTGGGTTCCGATCGAACGTTCGTTCCGATGGGAGTTCCGGCTGAACGACGGCTACGCCGGATACATCGATGCCGACGGAACGGAGCAGACCGCCGCCGGACCCGTTCTGTTCCCGGCCCGCTACAGCGAGCGCCGCTATGGCGTGGTGGTGGGGACGTGGCCGTTGCGCCCCGGTGACGGCATCCCCGACGATCCCGACGACCCGAACGCGATCTTCGCAGCGAGCACCGTGGAGCTCAGCTACATGACGATGCGGTTCATATCACCGATGCAGTTTGAGGTGAGCGAATACGACGCGGCTACCGGCCTCGACGGCGCAACGATCGCCACGCGCCAGTTCGTGACGACCAACTTGGCACGGGGAACGTACGCCCGCGTCACCATGGGGGACCCGGACATTCTGTTGCAGTGGTTCCCCGACGCCTGGGGGTTCGAGCTGTGGGGCGAACTGTTCCGGGGGCGCACGAGTCTTGAGACAGGAGCGTTCACACTGTCCGCCTCCGATGCGTCCAGCACCGCCCCGGGGACCAGCGACCGGCTGGTCGCCAGTCGATTCGGCTTTGGGATGGGATTCTATCGGCAGTACGTATTCGGCCCCAGGGAGAACGGCCGGCTGCGGTGGGAGATCAACGGGTTCTGGCAGCGCTACTCGTACGGACCAGCGTCGTTCGGTTCCGTCGATGGTGCATTCAACGACTGGAAGACCACGCTTACCGGTGACCTCGCCGCCGCCGCCGCCGGAGATGAGGTTGTCGCATCATTCTTCCGGGAGGAGTCGTTCTGGGGTGTGTCCGCCGCTCTGTCGATCGGGTTCTGAACGGGCGGGTTCTGAACGGGCGGGTTCTGAAACGGCGGCGGCGTCCCACGGATCTCCCGGCGCCGCGACCGCGAGAACGAGCGGCACGATCAGGACGACGGCACTGAACACGCCAGGGGCCCACGTCGCGACGTTGCTGAGAAGATAGCCGCCCGCCATCGGTGCGATGACGCGATTGATGCTCTCCAGGGAGGTCGATACGCCGAGCACGGCGCCGCGCATTCCGTCAGGGGCGGCCTTCGACAGCACGGTTTTCTGCACGACGCTCTGAATTGCGGCGCCGAAAGAGAGCGGCGCGATGACGGCGACGAGGCCGGCAACGGACCCGACGAACGCCCACCCGAGGAGCGCCGCCAGCAGGAGCACGTTTGCCGTGACCACCAGCGCTCGCTCGGAAAACCGTCGCGACAGTGGCCCGATCAGACCGCCCTGGATGGTTGCGACCAGAACCCCCATGTACGCGAGAATGAATCCCCGCGTCCGGGCGCTCATGTCGAAGGCCGCCAGACTGTGGGGGCTGAACATCGTCTCGAAGGTGTTGAACGCCAGGGCGTAGAAGAACACCATCGCCAGAATGGTTCGCAGGCCGGGCATTCCAACGACCCGCCGCAGGGTGTCGGTGTCGACGAGACGCACCGCGCGCACCTCACCCCTCGCCTCCGGTGGCAGGGACTCAGGGAGCACCACGCCGATGAGAAAGAGGTTCACCGCGGCGATGCCCGCCGCCACGAAGGCCGGCGCGGCGAGACTCACCGACACCAGCAATCCCCCAAAGAGCGGGCCGAGAATGAAGCCCAGTCCAAAAGCCATACCGATGAGCCCCAGGCCGCGGGCGCGGTCCTCATCGTCGGTGATGTCCGTGATGTACGACTGCGCCACAGTGACGTTCCCGCCGGTGAGTCCATCGAGGAGGCGGCTGACGAAAACGAGAACCAGGGAGCGGGCGAGGCCAAGCAGAATGAGTGAGAGAAACGTCCCGCCGATGCTTACCAGGAGCAGGGGCTTTCGTCCGTAGCGGTCGGACAGGGCCCCGACGACGGGGGCCGCGATGAACTGTCCGAGGGCGTACACCGCGAGCACCATTCCCACCATCATCTGCGGAGCCCCGAAGCGGTCGATGTAGTTCGGAAGGATCGGGATCACAAACCCGAACCCAACCATGTCCATGAACACCACCGAAAACAGAAGCAGCATCGAAGGACGTTTCATATCAGCAGCGCTCCTTTCACGATCTCGTGGAATCGAACGGCGGGAATCTCGCCGCGGTCAATCAGACGTAGAATCTCCAGATAGAGCGTGCCGAGCAGGCGAAGTGATCCGTCAACACCCAGAGGAAGCGGTGATGTGGCGTCCAGGCGCCGAAACGTCTCCCGCAGGAGGTCCATGTACTCGGCGTGCAGGTCACGAATCTGTTCCGACCGGGCCGCGTAGCTGCAGTCGACGAGGGTGAGGACGTCGTGGTGTTCGCGGAACACGGCCTCCAGGGCGTTGGTCACGTCGCGGAGTGAGACGCGTTCCTGCGCCAGGATCCGCCGCTGCCGGTCCACCGCGAACCGGAGAGCTGGAACCAGCAGCGACTCAACCATGAGCCCGCGGTCCTCGTAATGGTTGTAGACCGTCGCGCGGCTCACACCGGCGTGGCGGGCGATATCGTCGATTGACACGGCATCAGGCCCGACGGTGGAGAACAGTTCCGCGGCACTGGCAAGGATTCGTACTTCGTTTCGGCGTTTGTCGACTCTCATTCTATACACTCACGTCTAATTTATACACCAATGTATAGAATTAAGCGCTCAATCGTCCAGGTACACGGGGCTGTATATAGAAGCGTGTTGCACGTGGGGAGCGTCACGGGGGCCCCACGCTCACGCGGCGCGCCCGGCGAGGGCACGCGAAGCTCCTCACGCGGCACACTCAGCTCGTGCGGCCCCCACGGCACGGGCGAGATCGTGTTCCGCGTAGCGGGGCATCGTCACCGTCGTGCCCTGCTGTCCGGCGATCCACCTGATCGGCGGCGTGAGAATCTCACCCCGCCAGGCGCGCTCGAGGCTCTCCGGCACCGTTCCCGCCCGGGCGTCGATCCGCCGCTGAAAGAACTCGCGGTTGACCCGCCGCATCGCCCGCGCTCCCGCTTCGTCCAGTCCTCCCCGCGCGGAGTGCACACTGGCCCCCGGATCCTTCGCCCGC